>LNFM01001787.1_pt1 | contig 47304 bp, 34 predicted proteins | sample 596031 | NCBI WGS metagenome assembly LNFM01 (sample SAMN04254537, study PRJNA301005) | activated carbon metagenome | isolation source: dual media filters at the Ann Arbor, Michigan drinking water treatment plant | place: USA: Ann Arbor
GATTCTTTTTTGGAGCTTGAGGATATTTACGGTGTCGATGCATTGAAGTGGGTCGAGGCGAGAAATAAAGAGTCGGAGGCTCGGCTTGGACAAGATCAGCTTTTTCGCGATATCAAGTCCGACGTACTTACGATTATCCAAGCCAAAGATCGTATTCCTTCGATTTCAGTGAGGGGTTCAGGCAAAGCCGCGGTCGTCTTCAATTTTTGGCAAGATGAAAAGAATCAAAAAGGAATTTATCGCAGCCAATCGCTGACCGAATTTAAAATGGGTTCCGACGTCTGGGAGACGATTTTCGATCTCGACGCGATTGCAAAAGCTGAAAAAGAGTCTTGGGTTTATAAAGGTATTGAGTGTGCTCCGAACATTCAGGATCGCTGCCTTCTTTATCTTTCACGCGGAGGAGGCGATGCCATCGTCGTTCGCGAGTTCGACTTAGCGGCGAAAGACTTCGTCAAAGGCGGAATCTTTTTACCTGAAGCCAAAATGAATATCGATTGGCGCGATGATGACACTTTGTGGGTCGGCGCTCCCGCAGGACCCGGCACAGTGACGGAGGCCGGATATCCGATGACTTTGAAGCTCTGGAAGCGGGGAACGGATCTCGCGAGCACTCCTGTGATTTTTAAGGGTGAGGTCACGGACGTCGGAGTCTGGGCGGACACACTTCGATCGACTTACGTTCGAGACGGGGTGACCGTGGATCAGAAGGTGGATTTGGTATCTCGGTACCTTACTTCCAACGAGGGAGAGCATTACGTTCGTAGAGATGATGACAGCTGGGAGAAGATCCCACTTCCGCTGACAAGTGAAATTGTCGGTCTGTCGAACGGCCTCCTGCTTTTCACGATCAAAAAGGACGCGACGGTTTTTGGGAATTCCTTAAAGTCGGGAATAGCCTACGCCTTCGATGTTGAAATTTGGAAAAAAGATCCATCGGCGGCGATTGCGGTTGAATCCGTATTTGAACCTTCAGCGACGCAAACATTTTCTGGAATTTCGACGACAAAAGAACGGGCTTTGATTTCTTATCTCGACAATGTCCGAGGTCGGTTGGCATTTCTTGAAAGAGTTCCTCCAAAAAACAAAGCTGATATTGGCCAGTGGAAATTGAAGCCCGTGAAGCTCCCCAGCCGAAATGGTTCCGTCTCGATGGGATTTTCGAGTTCCGATGAAACCAATTTCACAGTGTTCTTTTCGGACTTTTTGACGCCGTATGAAATGTATTTAGGTGATGCATCGGGAACCCTTTCAGTTCTTCGATCAAGTCCCAAACGTTTCAATGCTTTAGGGATGAAAGTAGAAACGCACTACGCTGTTAGTAAAGACGGAACGAAAGTGCCTTACTTTCTTGTTCTTCCAAAAGGTGTAAATCGAAAGTCAGGCAAGACGCCGACCGTGATCAATGCATACGGAGGTTTTGAAATTCCCTCGGTTCCTTACTACCTTGGAGCCCAAGGAAAAGTGTGGCTTGAGCGCGGCGGAGCTTTTGTCGTTGCGAACATTCGTGGCGGCGGCGAATTTGGACCGAAGTGGCACCGTGCTGCTTTGAAAGAAAAACGTCAGAATGCGTTCGACGATCTCTACGCCGTCGCAGAACACGTGATTCAAAGTGGTTTAACGTCGAGCGCACATTTAGGTTTCAGAGGGGGCTCAAACGGTGGTCTTTTGGCCGGAGTCGCCATGACTCAGCGACCTGATTTATTTAACGCAATTCTTTGCCAAGTTCCGCTTCTAGATATGCTTCGTTTTCATAAACTTCTCGCAGGTGCCTCGTGGGTGGGTGAGTACGGAGATCCGGAAATTCCTGCGGAGCGAACTTTTCTTGAGAAGTATTCGCCGTTTCAGAATTTGAAACCCGGAGTAAAGTATCCTGAGCCATTCATTACAACGTCGACTCGCGATGACCGTGTTCACCCAGGTCATGCAAGGCGTATGGTCGCTCGTATGAAAGAAATGGGTCTCCCAGTTCTTTACTATGAAAATATCGAAGGTGGGCACGCCGGGGCCGCAACGCTCGAGTCAAAAGCGGCGCTAGCGGCTCGTGAATATCGATATTTGTGGGATCGTCTGAAATAGGTAGCATCGAAAGAGTCATCCGGCTCAAAATGCTACGACTTGAGGTCGTCCAATTTTTCGCGGCGACTGGCTTCAGCGCGAAGCCAGATTCCGTAGACGAGTCCCGCGGCCGCTCCTCCTAAATGGGCGCCGTGGCCTATCGGAAGACCGCCGCCTTTTGCTTGCGCGCTGAGGCCCCAAAGATCCAAACCGATAAAAAGTAGCGCTCCGAAAAACGCGGGGACGGGGATAATCCCGAGGATGAGAATCTTCTGTTTTGGAAATAAAAGTGAGAACAACAAAATAAGTCCCGCGATCGCTCCGGACGCACCAAGAGCGGGAAGATTTGGTTCCTGCAAAATGTAGTTTGAGACGAGAGCATGCGAGAGGGAACTCACCACGCTCGCCACGAGATAAAATCCAAGAAATCGTCGGGCACCAAGAGTCATTTCAACGATGGGCCCGAAGCTGTTCAGCACGAAGAGATTTAGAGCCACATGCAAAAGCATATTGTGTGAGAAGGCGGACCCAAGAAGTGCTAGGTATCGCCCCTCTTGAAGGGCTTCAAAGCTGATGAGGAAATAGTTTGTCATTAGGTCGCGATCGATTTCGCCAGATCCCGAGTAGAGCCACGCCACAAAGACGGCGATATTGATGCCGATGATCAGTCGAACGAGCGTAAAAATTCGGCGATTTGTGCGCATCCCGGGCTCCTTGGATGGTGGTCGCTTGCGGCCTCAGATCGAGATCGTTCGCTCTAGAAGGCTTTAGTTCAATGATTAGTGTTGTTGCGCTGCATTGGGAGAGGAGAGCTCCCGCCGGTGATGATATCGAATTCGGTATGGCAGTTGATTCAGAAGTGGGCTCCGAAGTGACCGTGGGTCTCCAGAAATCCTCGTCGTCCTCACCTCATGGGCGAATAACGCCCTCGCCCGCAGGGCGAATAACGCCCTCGCCCGCAGGGCGAATAACGCCCTCGCCCGCAGGGCGAATAACGCCCTTAATGCAGCAGTACTGGGATGTGAAGGCCGCGCACCCGGACAAGATTATTTTGTTCCGCATGGGTGATTTTTTTGAAATGTTCCACCGGGACGCAGAACTCGCGGCACCCGTCCTTGGCATCGCTCTCACGTCTCGCAATAAAAAGTCGCAAGACGAAACGCCGATGTGCGGAGTGCCTCATCATTCGGCCACCAACATCATCAATAAACTTTTGCACGCCGGTTTCAAAGTCGCGATCTGTGATCAGTTGGAAGATCCGAAATTTGCTAAAGGCTTGGTGAAGCGCGGGATCACGCGCGTGCTGTCGCCTGGCATGGTCTATGACCACGAAACTTTAGATGCGTCGAGCGCGAATTATTTGGCGTCGTGGGACGCTGATGGAGCGTTGGCATTTTTTGACGTCTCAACGGGCGAAGGATTTTATTTCCGCGGCGTTTCGCGAGATCGATGCCGAGAATTTTTGGGAAGTCTTCAGGCTGTTGAGTGGGTTTTATCCAGCGACAATGCCGACAGACCCGAGATTAAAGAATTCGCCGACAAAATGGGTGCCTCTCTCACAGCTCAAGATGATTTTTCATGGATCGCCGCTGACGGAGAAATCATAGAGCCGACGGTCGATAAAAACAGTCCGGACTGTGTTCGTCGCCTTCTCGCTTATTCGATCGGGCAGTTCTCCAATGCAAGCACGGTCTCAACCACCGGCGGCCGTGGTGCTGCGCAGGTGTGGGCCGACTCTCTAACGCCATTTGAAGAACGACGTCTTGAAGGACGCATGGTTTTGTCGGGCTCTACACTTCGGCATTTAGAAATCTTTGAAACCAATCGAGGGGAGCGGCAAGGTTCTTTGCTACAAGCCATCGACCGCACGAAATCGAGTGGGGGCGCGAGGCTTCTTAAGTCATGGCTTCAGTTCCCTCTCAATGACGAGACGGCGATCGCGGCAAGACATGATCGGGTGAGCACTTGGGTTCAAAGTGATCTCAACAGAAAAAGTCTTCGGCAAGCGTTGGCCGGCGTCGGTGACCTTCCAAGAAGACTGGGAAAAATCAGTCAGCCATCAAGAGGTCCACGAGACATCTTGTCGCTAGCACAATCTTTGGCTTCGGGCCTTAGCAGCTGGCAAGCGGCCCAATCTGTGGATGAGCGCTTGTCGCAAGGATTTACGAGGGCTGAAGCCGATCTAGTTTCAAGTGTGGTCAAAGAAATTGAGCGAGTGATTGTGGAAGAGCCGCCACTTCTTGTTCGAAACGGCGGAGCGATTCGCCTTGGGGCAAGTCCTGCGCTTGATGAGCTGATAGAATTGTCGACGAATTCAAATCGTCTTGTGCTGGAGCTTGAAGCCCGAGAAAAAGAACTCACCGGTATTTCGTCACTCAAAGTTCGCTACAACAATGTCTTCGGCTACTCGATCGAAATCACGAATACGCACAAAGAACGAGTGCCGTTGGATCGCTACGAACGAAAGCAAACTCTGGCCAATGCCGAACGTTTCACGACGAAAGAACTCTCCGAGCTCGAGCTCAAGGTCATCTCGGCTCAGGAAAAGCGTTTGAAGCTGGAAGAAGAAGAGTTTTTAAAACTTGTTCAGTTCGTACTCAGTCAGTCGAAAGTTTTGATGCGTTTTGCTTTGAGTCTGGCAGAGCTTGATGTCGTGTCGGCTTTGGCTCATCTCGCCAGTGAAGAGCGTTACATAAGACCTCGTTTTCGAAGCTCCACGCAGCCGGTCGGCCTAAGACTGAAAGGTTCACGGCATCCCGTTGTCGAACAGTCTCTTTCAAAACCGTTCGTCGAAAACGATATCAGTATGGATGAAGGCGGGTGCCTTCTTCTAACAGGACCGAACATGGCGGGTAAGTCGACCTTAATGAGGCAAGCGGCCATCGCTGTCATCATGGCTCAGGTCGGAAGTTTTGTTCCAGCCCGGGAAGCCGAGTTATCACTTTTAGATCGTGTGGCAACTCGCATCGGTGCGAGTGATTTCTTATCCGAAGGCCTTTCAACATTCATGGTTGAGATGAAAGAAACAGCCGAGCTTTTGGCTGACGCGAATGAAAGAACGCTGGTCGTTCTTGACGAGATCGGGCGTGGAACTTCGACATTTGACGGTCTGAGCATTGCTCAAGCGATACTTGAACATTTGCTCGAACAAAAGCGATGTCTCACGATGTTCGCAACACACTATCACGAACTGACGGCGCTAAAAAAAGACTTCGATCGCATCAGGAACTGTCACATGGCGATTCATGAAAAAGACGGCGTCATCACATTCCTTCATCGCCTGAAGGACGGTGAGGCGGGTCAGTCGTACGGACTTCACGTCGCGCGCCTTGCGGGACTTCCGCTGTCCGTAACAAACCGGGCCGAGCGAATTCTTCGCGACGTTCAAGGAAGTGTTGCAAGCGGAGTCGTGCATCGCGAGCCCATCGTTTCGACGAGCTCTGCCAAAGTTGCGCAAAGTGCTCAGCTTTCGCTTCTCCTCGACGCGCCTTCATGGCCAGCGATCAGTCCAAAAGCTGAGGGAGTTTTAAAAGAGATTGAGCGCTTTGATGTCAATCGCTCGACTCCGCTTGAAGCCTTGGGCAAGATCTCAGAGTGGACAAAGGAACTTCAAAGCTAGAAACCGGCGCAATTAGTAAGATGTCTTCGCGGTCGCGATTTCTTCTGCCTAAAGATGAAATCTTAGAGCTAGCGAAAAAACACCTTTTGCCGCCGTCAACAGTTCCCGACGGGCAAGAAGAGGCGGCAGAGACCCTTCATTTGTCGGCTTTCACCTTGGCCTTGGAATCAGCGATCATCGCGTTCTTTACAGAGGATGCGGCCTCGGCGTCGGCCTGGGCGCGGTCTCGACCGATTGCTCTGGGAAGTTGGGCCCGCGGTGAATTGACGCCAAAATCAGATCTTGATCTACTTTTTATCGGCGACGAAGCCGCGGCGGCCGAAGTTACACGACGAGCTCAAGAGGCTGGCATCAAAATCCGCAGTCGAACTCCTGAAGACCGCGACGATTGGATGAAAGGTGTAGAAGCTTTCGATGTTCTTGCACTTTTATTGGCAAAACCGCTCACCGAGGACGCGGCGACTCACTTTGCGGTGGGAATTTCGAAGGTCAAAGCCAAGCTAAAAAAAGTTCGGCGTGGTTTTTTTAAAACCCTTAAAGACGAGCGAAAGCAAAGAGGCGAGCGCTACGATTCGATCGCGAATTTCTTGGAGCCCAATCTTAAATATGGCCCCGGCGGTCTTCGCGATCTTGGTCAAGCGCTTCAACTGCGTCAGCTTTTTCCGGAGAGATTTTTAAGCTCAGAGCGAGAGCATGCCCTTCATGTCTATGATTACTACCGGCGACTTTTTCTTCTGACTCGAATTCGAAGTCAGGTGTCTGATGGTGGCGGCGATCTTTTGAGTGCTCACGAACAGGCCGACATCGCCACGTGGTTTGGCTTCACATCCAGTCGCGAATTTATGCGAGAGATTCAAAAAGGCCTGTCGCGCGTTTCGTTCTATGCCGACGTTGATTTTGAGCACGTCAAAATCTCAGAAGTTAAGCTTCAGAGGTTTCATTCCAAAGAAATGGAATTTGTCGAGCTTGCCGCCTGGCTTGAAAAGGAGCCCACGGTGCTGGTTCAGGCGAAAGCGCGAGACACTGGCTTTCGACTTTACCGATCGGCCGTGCGAAAAAGTGAGCTTGAGAAAACTCGTGCGAACGAGGCCTTGGGGCGACTTTTGTCTCGCGCGGTCGATCCGCTTCAAGACGACAAAGTCACACTGGCTCTTTTTCGTTCGCGGTGGATCGACTTGGCCGTGACTGATTTCAAAAAGATCGTGGGTTACGTTCAACACGATCAGTACCATCGGTACACCGTCGATGCGCACTTGATGCAAGCGGTTCGCGAGATGAAACGTGTCGCCCAGAAGCCTGGAACGCTGGGGCGGCTCTCGGGAATAGCAAAAGCACTCTCTAGGGATGAGTGGAAGATTCTAGGGTGGACCGCACTTTATCACGATGTCGGAAAGGGCACTGGTGGTGATCACTCAGATAAGTCAGTGATGATCGCAAGAAACGATCTCGAAAAATGGGGGCTCTCTCAAGAGATGATCTTGGAAGTGATTTGGCTCATTGAAAACCATCTTGAGCTTTCGCTGGCGGCTTTCCGCGGAAATCCGGCGCATCCGACAACCTGGCGCCGACTCCATGCTAAAGGTATTGAAGGAAAACGCCTTCTTCGGCTGGCGATTTTTACGTGTGTCGACATTCGCGCCACCAACCGTGAGGCCTACACTCCATGGAAAGAACGGCTTTTGGCGGAGCTGGTAGAATTTCTAGAGAGACCTGAAGCGAAGATGCTTTCTTCGCTCGAGCGCAAACTTGATGAGTCTAAAGCCGGTCGCGAACTCTTGCCGCTGCTTGATCGTTTAGATCCTTTCTTGGTCGCAACGATTCCTGTGAAGACTTTGGCTGAAGACATCGTGACCGTGGGTCGCGAGCCAAATATCTCGGTGCGTGTGTTGAAGCTTTCCAAAGAAGGGCGTGTCTGGGTGCGTTTTCAAACGTCCGTGGATCGCGCTGGTCTTTTTGTGAAGATGGCCCGAACGCTTCAGGCTGCAGGCCTTTCGGTGCGGCATGCGAGTATTTTGTCCGCTGATCAGGTTGGAGTTTACGATTGGTTCGAAGTGAAGCCGCCGAATTCTCTCAAAGGGCTAGAAGCTAAACTTCTGCGAATTTGGAATGCCGATGGCCCCAGAGAAAGAGACAGAAGCTGCGAAGGGGCTGAGCTTAAGATCTTTGATGAGATCGAATGTTCGGCCTCGCCGACCGAGTGGGTTTTAAGTTTTCGAGGTCGAGACACGAAGGGCGCACTCCTAGCTGCGGCCGAAGCCATTGCCGACGAAGGTCTCTCTGTTTTGTGGGCGAAAGTTCATACGTGGGGTCGACAAATAGATGATGTCTTCGGAGTCGAGCCCGTAGCGGCGATGTCGACGGATGAAATAGTCCAGCGACTTAAGCTTCGCGTTGGAGCGAAAGAATAAAGCCCGTTTTTCGAAACTGCGACAATGCGTTCCATTGATCGAGAGTCATTTCAAGCATTTGCCTTAAGACCCAAGCTGAGAAGGGCGCTCACAGTTTTGGTCGAGTCTGGTAAGGGCTCCAGGACAGTCGACGAGTCTAGAATTCGATGAAGGTCTAAAATGGGGGCTTGGCAAACGGCCCAACAGCCTGTCAGACTTTAATACAGGTCGGGCGCCAAGCATTCATTGCGACGCGACTAACCGAACGGCGGGTCCATCCGGTCTTAAGGATAGAGGCTGAAGAGCTCGCTGGATAACGGAATCGGTTTTAAGTCAGTTGTTAGAGGGAAGTTTTAGTAAGTTTCAAAGAGTTAGAAGAAGGCCCTTAATCGGGTTCGGATTTCTAAGTAACACAAAGCGCGGAGGGAGCAAGGATGCTCAGAGATGTGTTGATTCAAAAGGGCCTTTCGAACAGAGAAGCAGAAGTTGCTGAACTGGTTTCTAAAGGATTGTCGAACAAGGAAGTTGCGAACCAACTTTTCGTAACTGAGAAAACGGTTAAGTTCCATCTCACAAACATCTACAAGAAGATGAGTGTGAAATCGCGAGCTCAACTTATCGTTTGGTGCCTGCCGCACCTTGGATTCGTGGACAACGAACCAGCTCAGCCAACTCGCAACGAAATTCCAGCTGGAGCTTCTGCGGTCAACACGATGCCTGTTGGTAGCACGACAGTCTCTGGTATGGCAGCGACAGCGGCTTCGAATCTCTCCGTTGGTAGCTCGACAGCAACAAGTCGTACAGATATCGGTTCGGGCGTCGGCTCGGGCGGTAACGGCGACGTAGGTGCTTTCGGTATCTGATTCCGAGAAGAGTCCCGAAGAGGGAAGCGCGAGAGCGGAGTTTCTCGCGTAGAGCTTGCGCTTAGAATAAAATAGTTCCAAACGTAAAGACCAGGTTGCGACTGAAGAAACAGCGATCTGGTCTTTATCTTTTGAGGTGTTGGTATGAGTGCATCGGTGGATTCGTCCAAAGGCCGACGAGTTTCGGAATCCAAAACAACAATGACAGAAATGGTTTTACCTCAGCACACGAACGCTCTTGGAAGTGTTTTTGGCGGCGTCATCATGTCTTGGATCGACATCTGCGGAGCCATCACGGCACAACGTCACTCAAGGCTACCTGTCGTGACAGCTTCTATCGACTATTTGCAGTTTGTGAAGCCCGTGATGATTGGCTGGACAGTGAATCTTAAAGCCAGCATCAATTATGTGGGTCAGACGTCGATGGAAGTCGGAGTCCGAATCGATGCTGAAAATCCAAGAACTGGTGAGACCTTTCACACGGCCAGCGCCTATCTTTCATTCGTCGCACTTGATGAAAAACGAAACCCACTTCCAGTCGCGCCACTCATCTTAGAAACAGAAGATGAAAAGCGCCGAAATGCTGACGCGAAAAAACGCCGCGAAGCTCGTCTGAGACTTCGCGGACGTTAACGCTCGCTACTTTTTTGGCTTTGACTGGAGTGAGAGTGTGTCGATCAGTGCAAGAAGGCGCCCAAGGACTTTGGGTGCTTTCGCTGAGAGTTTTTCTTGAGCCTCAAGCTGATCTAAGCAAACGACGGCTTCGCGGGTTCGCAGCTGAAACTTCAAGGGCTGCGTGCAGCGAAGCTGAGCTGCGGATCCTAGGCTTTTAACTGAAGCTTCAGCTGCTCTTAAAACCGTTTCAGTTTCAAGGGTCAGGTTCTTAAGAACCACCGCCGAGACAGTGGCTTCGGAATCCGTACGACCGCCGTACTGACGGATTTTTCCAGGAGCGGTGAGTCCTTCGAAGCAGCGGGCGTGGGGACCTTTAAAACAAATCCGAAATGCGAAGTCTGGCAGTGTGCGTGGTGCTGTCAGTGGCTCTGGCAGTCGCTCTGGCACGTTCGGCATCGACGGACCCGCAGCGTGTGCTGCGATCGAAAAAAGAAAGATGACCAGAAAACTAAAGCGAGTATTTTGAAACTTCATTGCTGGACTCGGACCGGTGAGGCTGGCTGTGTCGGCGGAGCAATGATCGAATCGTAGCTAGTTTCGGAAAGTCGACACGTGGTCGCCACCGGAATCTGGCACTGAAGAATTTTTGCTGCGTTGGGGTTTTGGATCAAAGTTTCGATTCTTTCCGACGGCGTAGGGTAGAGAAGTCGGTCCATTGATACTTCGCCGCTGAGACGTTCGCGGCAGCGGATCGAAGCAAAATCATTCAGTGCGAGTCTAAAAGATTCTGGCTTCATTTTTTTTTCGGTCGCCCAGGCTGAATAAACATGTCCGCCAAAGCTATCGGCAAACTGCTCCTCGTTTTTTCGAAAGCATCTAAATGGTGTTTCCTGTTTGGCCTGATCGACCAGTGCTTGTCGCTCGGGCGACAGCGTTTTTGGCAGGGTTTCAAGTCTCAGGGCCGCAAAGGCCGCCCAATTTTCATAGACGGTTCTGTTCTGTCCTTCAATGCAGGCACTAAACTCTTTGTAGGCTTCGGGGTTCGCCACTTGGCTTCCCGACACCACCTCGGCGGCTTTGCACCGAATGAACTCACGCATCGACTCGGGCTCGTGATTCACAGCGTAGGAGCTGGGCTGAGCGACAAACCCCACGGATCCAGAACCCTCGATTTCTTTCTCTTCGTCAGTGCGTTGAGACTCGGTCAGATCTCCAAAAAGACATTTGTCGATTTTAGGGTTGGAGGTTTTGAATCTTATTAGGGGGCTCGCCATGGAGCATGCACTGACAACGTGCCCCAGTTCGTGGGCAATGGTCACTGCGATCCACTGTGAAGTGACTCTAAGGCTCGATTTACAAATCGAAACCGTGTGTTCCAGCGGATTGTAGGCGGCATTCGGGACGCCAGGGTCGCCGGTCTTATAACAATCGGCCGAAAACCCATCTTTGATGCGAAATTGGACTGTGCGAAGACGCTCGATGAAAGCTCGATTTTCCGCGGAGAGTTTCGATGCTGGGCGACCTCTCGCAATGTAGGAAATCGCGGACTTCCGAATGTCTTCGGCGATATCGAGTGCTCGTTTCGCCAGCCGCGGATCTGAAATTTTCCCAAAGTTTCTGACTTCGTCCGAATACTTCGGGTTCAAAGCGCGAAAATAATTGAAGATGACACCGTCGGCCTCTTTACTGTTTCTGCGAAGGTCCAGCGGCTGAAGAGTGAGGTCCTCACATTTTGGAGACACTAAATCAGCTGTGCAGAGAGGTGTCGAGGCTAGCGCCGTTGACAAGGCGGTGATTGAACCTACGGCCGCGAGCCCAGCGCAGAGTAAATTGAAGCGAGCGCGCGCGATCTTCATCTGATCTATCCGAAGGTATCGACGGTAACGAGATACTCTTTCCATCGGTTCAAAAGAGCTGACGTCAAATTAACTCGAAGAAGCGTTCCGCTGGAACCTTGCTCTCGTTTCAAAATCGTCGTCTCACGGCCGATTTCAAAAATCGTGTGTTCAGAAAGCTTCGGAATGAAAAGTTCGACTTCATTGGAAAGTGCTTCGATCTGTTCGACCATCAGACGCTTTAAGCGTTCAATACCTTCGCCCGTGAGACCACTGGCAAAGACCCTAGGAAATGCTTTTACCTGGAACTGTTTTTCAAACCCAGCGCGGTCGACCTTGTTAAAGACATGGATCACGGGCTTTGCTTGCCAGCCGAATTCAATCATCAGTTTTTCAACGACCTCAATCTGCGTCTGCATTTGGTCTGATGACAGATCAATGACGTGAATCAAAATATCAGCTTCCGCGGATTCTTCGAGAGTCGCTTTAAAAGCTTCAATCAAGTTCGTGGGGAGGCGACGGATAAAACCCACGGTGTCGGTCACAACCGAAGGAGGTGCTCCGTCCAGATGAACTTTTCTGGTCGTAGGATCCAACGTCGCAAAGAGCTGATCCTTTGCAAGCACGTTCGATTGAGTCAGTTGATTGAGGATCGTCGATTTGCCTGCGTTCGTGTAGCCGATCAGAGCAAAACTTGGAATGCGGTTTCTTCGCCTTGAGGAACGGTGCTGGGATCGGTGCTGACGAACGTTGTCGAGTTGCTTTTTGATGGCCTTCACGCGTTCTTTAATTCGACGACGGTCCATTTCAAGCGCCGATTCTCCGGGACCGCGTGTTCCGATTCCGCCACCTTGTCTCGACAAAGACCCCATCCACGCATCAACCATGCGAGGCAATTGATCCAGCATCTGTGCCAGTTCAACCTGAAGTTTACCTTCGTAGGTTTGTGCGCGCTGAGCGAAAATGTCTAAGATAACTTGGTTTCGATCGACGACGCGAACTTTCCACTCGTTCTCTAAGTTTCGAATTTGAACGCCCGAAAGTTGATGATCAACGGCGACGACACTGGCGCGCGATTCGCGAACGAGGTCTCCAATTTCGGAAACTTTTCCGGTTCCGATGAGAGTGGCGGGGTTGTACGCCTGAAGCACTTGAGTGATGGAACCTACGACTTCGCCACCGGCAGCGGTAGCTAGTTCTTCAAGCTCGAAGAGACTTTCTTTTAACTCGGTGAAGACTTCGGATTTTAAACCGACGCCCACGCAAACGATTCGTTCTTTTGGTTTGAGAAGAGTTTTTCCCGATTCCCAGCGCTGAGAGAGCGGTTGGGTTGTTACGTCTCGTTTTCCGATGTTTTGAGTCCCCCTCTTCTAATTGTGAAGAGGTCTGGGTCGAGATTCAAGAGGTTCGTCAAATCAGGGAAAAACTATAATATTTCAGCAGCTTGGAAGCTGGACCCGACCAAAGCCAAGGCGGCTTTGATCGGTGACCGTGGGTCCTAACTACGTTCGCCGGGGCCTGGATACGTTGAGCTTGCTTCCATGAAGGCCTGAGCCTCTAGCGCCGTGAGCGCGACCGTGTTCACGATATCGTCGACCGTGCAGGTGCGCTGAAGCACATTCGCGGGCTTTTGAATTCCCATGAGGAAAGGCCCGATAACCTCGCCGCCACCCAGCTGCTGAACCAACTTATAACTGATATTTCCCGCATCGAGATTTGGGAAAATCAGAATATTGGCGCCGTTTTTCACTTCGCAGAAAGGAAAAATTCGCTCGACGATGTCGGGGTTCACCGCTGTGTCGGCCTGCATTTCGCCATCGACGATGAGGTGCGGATACCGTTTTTTCACAATCTCTGCGGCCTGCTTCATTTTGCTGGGGCTTTCGCCGCGAGAACGGAAGTTCGTGTAAGAAAGCATCGCGATACGCGGTTGAATTTTAAAGTACTCGGCCACGCGTGCCGCATGAATTGCAATAGTCGCAATCTGTTCTGCGGTTGGGTTGATGTTGACGGCGGTGTCGGCGAAAAACAGCATCTTGTTTTTAAAGAGGACCATATTGAGGCCGCTCGCTGTTTTTCGTTGTCCCGCGCCGATGATTTCAAAAATTGGTTTTACGCAGTCCGAGTAATTCTGTGTGGCCCCCGTGACAAGCGCATGAGCGTCGCCCATGTGGACCATCATCGATGCGAAGTAATCCGGATCAGCCATGAGGCGTTCTGCTTCCCGACCCATGACACCTTTGCGATTTCTCATGTCGTAAAGTTTGTCGACGTACTCGCGGTATTTTGGGTGCTGCGAGGGGTGAACGATCGGAAGATTCTTTAGGTCGTCAAAACCCAAAATATCCATTCGTTCCGCGATCTGATCTTTGTAACCCAAAAGTACCGGACGAATAATTCCTTCGTGAACGATGGTCTGAAGCGCTTTTAAAATTTTTGTCGACGCACCTTCCGGGAAAACGACAATCGGAAGATCTTTGCCGGACGATTTGGCCTGATTTTTTACCCGGTGCATGACCGAGCGAACAAAACCTGTGCGGGCGCCTTGAAGCGCTTCAAGACGGTCACGGTAAGCTTGAAAATCCGCGATCGGTTTTCCAGCAACGCCCGAATCCATCGCCGCTTTCGCGACCGCCGGAGTCACCCATAAGAGCACACGCGGGTCGAAAGGTTTTGGAATCAAGTACTCAGGTCCAAAGCTAAAGCTTTGCCCGCCGTAAGCGGCCGAAACTTTTTCTGGGACTTCTTCTTTGGCGAGTTTTGCAAGAGCGCGAACCGCCGCAAGTTTCATTTCTTCATTGATCTGAGTCGCTCGAACGTCCAGCGCACCTCGGAAAATGAACGGGAAACCAAGAACGTTGTTCACTTGGTTCGCGTAGTCTGAACGGCCTGTTGCAATAATGCAGTCCGGACGAATTCGTTTCGCCGTCGGCGGATCAATTTCAGGATCTGGATTGGCCATCGCGAAAATGATGGGGTTCTTCGCCATGACCTTTAACATCTCTTCGGTCATTGCTCCGGCCACAGAAAGACCCACGAAGACGTCGGCGCCTTTCAGTGCATCGGTCAAAGTGCGATCTTTGGTATCGACCGCGAACTGCTCTTTGTATTTGTTCATGCCGTCTTTTCGGCCCTTATAGACGACGCCTTTTGAGTCACACATAATGATATTTTCAGGACGAACACCGAGGGCCATAAAAATGCGTCCGCAAGAAATCGAAGCGGCGCCAGCGCCGTTCATCACAAGCTTAATGTCGCCCATCTTTCGGTTCGTCACTTCACAGGCGTTGAGTAAAGCTGCGCCGGTAATGATGGCGGTCCCGTGCTGATCGTCGTGAAAGACTGGAATTTTCATTTCGCGCTTTAAGCGCTCTTCGATTTCAAAACACTCGGGCGCTTTGATGTCTTCAAGATTAATTCCACCGAAAGTGGGTTCGAGCGCTTTTACGGCTGCACAAAATTCGTCGACGGACTTCGTTTCAAGTTCGAGATCAAACACGTTGATGTTTGCGAACATTTTAAAAAGAACGCCTTTACCCTCCATAACGGGTTTTCCGGCGAGTGGTCCAATGTCTCCAAGACCAAGGACTGCGGTGCCGTTAGTAATGACAGCGACAAGATTTCCCTTGGTCGTGTAGTCGTAAACTTTTTCAGGATCTTTCGCGATCTCTAAACAAGGGGCAGCGACTCCTGGGGAGTAGGCGAGCGACAAGGCGCGCTCGCTGGAAACTGCTTTACTGGAAATGACTTCGACTTTTCCTGGCGTTGGACGCATGTGATAATCAAGAGCGTCGCGATCGAGCTGTGTTTTCTCTTTCGACTTCGGTTTGTCGGGTACTTCTGGAGTTTTCTCTTTAGACATAAGTGCTTCCCTCAGGCTACGATGCAGCTATGCGTTAGCATCGTGGCTTCGAGACTAGGGAGCGCGGTTCTCCAAGTCAAATCGCGCCGTCATAACAAAGCGACGCTTCAAGAAGACGGCCTAGATGGTTACACGTCTAGGTGCCTCATTTTTAGCCTGTTTAGAGGCCGAAACTGACAATACCGATGAAACGCTGTCCTGAAATCGAAGATTGAACGAGACTTCGCGCCCGGTTCGCTCTCACAATAAAAGCGTAAGAATTTCGACCGTTTAAGTTTACCGGAGGATCGTATGTCTAGAGCCCCGCAAAGCAAAAGTCCGCGCGATGTTGTGATTGTCGATGGAATCCGAACACCATTCGCTAAAGCCGACACGAAACTAAAAACCGTTCATCCCGCCGAGCTCGGGCGAATTGCCTTAAAAGAGCTTTTGGCTCGAACGAATCTCGATGTGAATTTGATTGATGAAGTGATCATCGGAAACACAGGAAGTCCTTCGGACGCGGTCAATATCGGTCGCGTCGTTGCGTTGAACGCAGGAGTTCCGCAAAAAGTTTCCGCGCACACAGTGCACCGAAACTGCGCGTCCGCTTTGGAGAGCATCAGCGGCGCGTTTGATAAAATTAAGTCGGGAATTGCCGACGTCGTCATTTCCGGCGGAACCGAGAGCATGTCGCAAATGCCACTGATTTATTCTGCGGAAGTTACAAAAGCGATTGCGACACTGGGTTCTGCAAGATCACCGGTCCAACAGATCCAGGCTTTGGCAGGTCTTGTGGGTGCTGACTTAAAGTCCATCGTCGGTTTACTTACGACAAGCCCGATGGCGAAGGCTCCCTACAAGCCACGCATCGCCATCGTTGAAGGTTTAACGGATCCTTTTGTTGGAAAAAACATGGGAGACACTGCGGAACTTTTGGCGAAAGAGTGGAGCATCTCGCGGGAGGAGCAGGACCGATTTGCTTTAGCGTCTCACCAAAAAGCGGTCGCAGCGCAAAAGAACGGAAACTTTGCCGCAGAAATTACGCCAGTGTTTTTGCCTCCACAGTACAAAGAAGTCGTCGAGCTCGACATCGGGCCTCGCGATGGGCAGTCGATGGAAGCTCTTGCGAAATTAAAGCCGATTTTTGATCGCAAAAATGGAACCGTGACGGCAGGTAATGCCTGCCCGATCACTGATGGCGCCGCGATGGTCCTTGTTATGAGCCGAGAAAAAGCAGAAGCGCTTGGCTATAAACCCATCGCTCGAATTCTTTCTTACGCGTTTGCTGGCTTAGAGCCTGAGCGCATGGGGCTGGGGCCGGTTTATTCGACGCCGATCGCGCTTCGCCGTGCAGGCCTTACTTTGGCAGATATGGATTTGATCGAGCTCAACGAAGCTTTCGCGGCTCAAGTGCTTGCCTGCACGCGTGCTTTTGAAAGTGACAAGTTTGCCCAAGAGAAACTTGATCTTCCAAAGGCTGTGGGCCGGATCGATATGGATAAGCTCAACGTCAACGGCGGCGCGATCGCGTTGGGGCACCCTGTGGGAACAACGGGAACTCGCCTTGTTTTGACATTGATGAAGCAGCTGAAGCGAAGTGGAAAAGAATTTGGCTTAGCCACACTTTGCATTGGCGGCGGCCAGGGCGGCGCCATGATTATTCAAAACGAAATTTGATATTAAAGAATTGGAAAAGGGACAGCATCTATGAGTATTCAAGAATCCATTCGGCTTGTGTCTAAGGGCGACATCGCTTTGATCGAACTCGATCTGGTTGGTGAGAAAGTAAATAAGCTTTCAACGCCCGTGATGTTTCGACTTCAAGAGGTCGTGAAAGAAGTGGCGGCTGGGCCCTTTAAAGCCGCCGTGATTATTTCCAGAAAGCCTTCTATCTTCATTGCCGGCGCCGACATCGAAGAGATTCGCGCAATGAAGAAAGTCGAAGACTACCGTGTGGCCGTAACCAAGGCTCACGATATTTTTAATCTGCTAGAGGATATGAGAATTCCCGTCATTGCGGCCATCCACGGTGCGTGCATGGGTGGGGGATGTGAGATGTCACTCGCCTGCGACTACCGCATCGCAAGTGATGACCCGTCGACAAAAATCGGTCTTCCCGAAGTAAAACTCGGAATTATTCCGGGTTTTGGCGGCTGCGTCCGGCTTCCGCGAGCGATCGGATATCAAGCGGCATTGGACATTATCGTTCAAGGTAAAGCGGTCGATTCACGAAAAGCCGAGAAGCTTGGGCTTGTGGACCGTGTTGTCCATGTGTCGACTTTGGAAGAAGTCGCATTGAAAATGGCCTCCGAGGTCGCTGCAAAGGGAAAGCGCGTAAAGCGCTTTAAACCAAAAGGTGCCATGGGCGCTGTGATGGAGCTTTCTCCGGCGAGATCCTTTGTCATCGGCAAATGGAAAGACGGAACTAGAAAACAAACGGGTGGACATTACCCTGCGCCGCTCAAGGCGATTGACGTGATTGAAAAAACCTACGGTTTTTCAAATCGCGAAAAAGCTTTGGCCACAGAACTTGATGGATTTTGTGAAGTCGCAGTCACAGACGTTTCTAAAAACCTTATCAATGTCTTTTACTTGATGGAGTCTGTGAAAAAGAAGACGGGTGTTTCGGGCGACGTGAAAGCGCGTCCCGTGAAGAGTCTCGCGGTTCTTGGTGCGGGAACAATGGGCGGCGGAATTGCGTACGTCGCGGCCGACAAGGGTATCGATGTTCGCATGAAGGATATCAATTATGCGGCCGTTTCTTTAGGTCTTAAGCACGCGCGAGATCTGTGGGACAAGCTCGTAAAAAGAAAAAAGATTGATCGGTATGAATTCAATCGAAAGATGTCTCGCGTCTCAGGAGGGCTTGATTTTGCAGGATTCGGTCAGCTTGACGTCGTGATCGAAGCCATCGTTGAAGACATGAATATCAAAAAGAAAGTGATCGCAGATACGGCGGCACACTGTAAGCCGGAGTGTGTGATTGCAACCAATACATCCTCCTTGTCAGTAACAGAGATGGCCAAGGGGCATCCGAATCCGGCGAATTTTGTCGGGATGCACTTTTTTAATCCTGTTCACAAAATGCCTTTGGTCGAAGTCATTCGCGGTGAAAAGTCGAGCGATGAAGCCGTTGCGACGATTTTTGAACTCTCTAAGCGCATGGGGAAACTTCCGGTCGTGGTCAAAGATGGACCGGGCTTTTTGGTGAACCGAATCTTGGTTCCTTACCTCATTGAAGCGGCGTGGCTTCTTGAAGATGGAATGTCGATTGAGACCGTCGATCGACGGTACAAAAAAGAATTCGGTATGCCGATGGGGCCTTTCACTTTGATGGATGAGATCGGTATCGACGTCTGCATTAAAGTCTCAAAGATCTTTAATGAGTCATTGGGCGAACGAATCATGATCCCGCCAGTGATGAAGAAGCTTTCAGCCTCGGGGCGATTGGGGAAAAAGAACCGAAAAGGTTTTTATCTCTACGACGAAAAGGGAAAGCAGCTTGAGATCGATACAACTGTCTACACGGATCTTGGTCTTTCTTCGCCTTCCGACAAGCTTTCGGCGGACGAGACGATCCGTCGCGGAATCTTTCCGATGATCAACGAAGCCGCTCTTTCATTGATCGAAGAGCGTATCGTTGAGACTCCAGATGAAGTGGATTTGGCGATGATCACGGGGACGGGTTTTCCGCCGTTTCGTGGAGGACTTTTGCGTTATGCGGACACTGTTGGCGCAAAGCTTATTTGCGACGAGCTAGAAGTCCTGGCTGGAAAATACGGGCAGCGGTTTAAGCCCTGCACGCCGCTCAAGAACATGGCGAAAACGGACCGCAAGTTCTACTCGTAGAAGCCTGCAACGTCTGGCCGACATATAGCCGACATATATGCCGACATATACATATATAGATACCAATCGAGGAGCCGCTGGGATTCAAATCCGCAGCGGCTCTGTTCGTTCGAGGCCGTCTCAATTTGAGACGAAGGCTGTCGAAGGTTTTGTCACCTGTTTGCAATCATGGGCTTTCAAATTTTGAATCTCGTCAGATCAAAATGGTTGGCACGACGGACGGATTTCCGTTGGCCCACGACTTGCCCTAGTCCTATGTCAGAGGTGTGAAATGAAAAGTCTAACAACGCGTTCAGTGTTCTCGCTGCTTCTTCTTGCGATGACCGTGATGGGCTGCTCGAAAGAGCAAGGCGCAACACCGATCGATCGAAGCCAGGCGACACTCGCACCCAACAACCAGTGGGCGCAGTCCGCAGGAATAACGTTGAATGGTGATATTCGTGGGAACTCATCTCAGGATTCATTTCAAGACTCAGTCTCTGGATTTATTGAAGGGCGCTGGGCACCGGAAGTCTTGGGCTACGTTTCTTCAGATGCCTCCGGCGGAACTGGAGTGTACTTGGGTGGGCGTGTTGAGCTTCAATCTGGAATTTTGAATCCTTCCAACACGACTCAAATGAACATACGTGCAGATTCAAAAATGTTTGTTGCCGTCTATGATGAGTACACGGGGCGCCCCGATGCAAATGGTGAAGTTGTTCCGGCTCTGTCTCGCATTTTCACTTCTGCGACGGGATATGTGCAAGGCAATCGTGCCTACATCACATTCTCGGATGAGTACGGAAGTGTAGAGCTTGAGGGTACATTCAACGGCGACATTTTTTACGGCCGCTTTGACTACGACAACACGCGCCGTTGGGACGGCGGTGGCCAAGGAGCTGCTGGGTCGATCGGTGATTTCCGTGTTCCGACTTGCCAATTCTTTCGCTGCCAATAAGATAGCGGCATATGCCGCAGACCTCAAAGCCACTTTCGGTTTCTCCGTTCGCATTCTCCCGCGCGACACTTGATTGTGTCGTCGGTGGACGATCGGCTTTGGATTTGGCGCGGCTTGAAATTTTCACGCGCGAGCAGGCGCGCGATTTCGTTCAAACCTACGGCTACAATTTAGATGATCCGGCGCAGGTTGCTGACCTCTGGGCGACGCATGGTCGCGCGTTGGCGATGATTCGAGAGCAGCTTTTAGATGAGGGCGAAGAAATTCCGACGGAGCTTCATGACCCCACGAAGCTTGAAGACATTACGGATCTTCTCATTCACGCCAGCCGGAAAGACCCTGCAACCATTCATCTTCAAAAGTGGGCGTGCGCACTGTTAAAAGTCATGCACGTTTATGTGCATTTGAGAAATGACCTGTTTTCCGCATTCCGGGACGAGATCCAGCAGCAAATTCTTAAACCGCTCGAAGCTTGCATTGTGACCGAGGACGGAAAGACGTTCGTCTCCGCGAGTGAACGAATTGAAATTGAGAGACTTGAAGTAAAACCATTTAAAACAACGGCGTCGTCGGTCATCAAACTTTTGGCGCGTCCCGAGCGCGTGGCGCTGACATTACTTGATAAGCTGGGTGTTCGGTTCGTTACAAAAAATATCTTCGATTCATTTCGTGTCGTTCGTTTTCTGGTCGAATCGAACATCGTAAGTTTTCCGCACATCATTCCTGATCAAAGCTCGAACACTCTTTTTCCTCTCAACCTTTTCATGGAGTCGATGGAGGAACTCGAGCACTCCCAAGCGGGGGCGGGGGCTATATCAGAGGCCGTGATCGAGGAGTGGCTCAAGCGAAGTCTTGAAGAGCATTCGAGCCGTGCGGAATTCAAAGAAAAGATGAATCAGTTCTCTGGGCCCGATCACCGATTTATCAAGTTCATCAATCGAAAGCTGATCGCAGTGCCGATCGGTCACGGCGCGATTGAAAGATCTTTCCGATTTTTTTATCCCTTCGAAATCCAGATCATGGACGAAGCGACATGGCAGAAAAATCTGACCGGCCCCACGGCCCACGATCAGTACAAAGAGCGTCAGCGCCGACGCGCCCGCGAGCGTGTCCTGGGACTTTCCAATGAAACTCTTTAGCCCGCTGTATATCTTCACCTTTATCCGAGCGATCCTTGTTTTTATTCTGCTTCCGATTCTGACCATCGCAACAAGCGTGACCGTTATTATTTACGGAGCTTTTGGTCGGGACGAGAAAATCACTTTTCATATGTGGTTGTGGTCGCAGATTGTACTTCGATATTTTGGTGTGCGTGTTTTGGCAGAAGGTTTTGAAAAAATCCCGACCTCTGGGGGAGCTGTTCTCGCCTTCAATCATCAAAGTCATTTCGACATTCCGGCCATCACGGGTTCTTCGAGGCGCCTGGTGCGGTACGGCGCAAAGATCGAGCTCTTTAAAATTCCATTTTTTGGTCCCGCTATTCGTGTCTCAGGTTGCCTGCCGATTGCGCGCGAGAACCGGCGCGAAGTGTTCCGCATTTATGAAATGGCGTCCGAGAAATTTAAACAAGGCATCGTTTATGCCCTCGCTCCAGAAGGCTCAAGACAAGCGAATCCTGTTCTTGCGCCTTTTAAAAAAGGTCCTTTTATTTTCGCGGTGAACGCAGGCGTCCCAATTGTGCCGGTCGTCGTCGAAGGGGCCAACCGGGTTTTGCCGAAAGGTAAACTACTTGTGAATCTTGGCTATTTGACCCGGACTATTCGAGTTCGTGTCTTGGATCCGATTTATCCGCTCGATAAGGAAGCCACATCTGTTGGTGATCTTCTGGAGAGAACAAGACAGGCGATGGTGATGGCCTACGAAGAGCTTCAGGTAAGAGCGCGAAGTGACCAAAGGCCGTGAAGGCGGAAGAGATCCCAAAGTCCGCTTAGAGTAACTTCCAGGTCAAACCACGGTCACTTGTTCCGATGCGAACTGGTTTTGAGCGTCCGACATCCAGCACCAGCTCCATTGCGTTTCCGTCATCGTCGACGGACTTTAGAGCAGAAAGACGAAGTTTCATTGGGGGCGATCCGGTGCCGCGTTTGATTGTTTCAATCAGGCGGTCCCACCGAATCCACTGTTCAAATTTTTCGCCGTTATCGGCAGAAACGTAGGGGCCTACAAAGAGAAGACCATTCTTAGCTACGCTGATGGGGTAGTTGTCGGAATCAAACTTTGGAATGATTGACCATTCAATCCCGTCGCGGCTTCGGAAAAGTCCGCGCGCGCTGGCAAAACGAAGTCCCGGGACCGAGGGACTTAGCGCCATATCGTAGATGTTTCGTCCCACCAGATCTTCGGTCGAAAGTTTTAGCGGTGGAATTGCGTCGGGACCTTCTGTTTTGTCCTCAGAGATCGGCCACCAAAGCGAACCGTGCTCTGGTATTTTAACTTTTCCCCAGCGCAGGTATTTTGAATCGACGATCTTAAGTGTTTCCGTTCCGTCGAGGCGTTTTAAGACATCCGCATGGGGAAGGGGAGACGAACGAAGTTCGAGACCTGACTGAAGTGGTCGAACTGTGCCATCACTGAGATCTTGCGAGAGCCAAATATTTTTTCTCTCGAGCCACACGGAACTCTGTTCGGCTTGAACTTCGATCCACGAGACGCCATCGGCCTGAATTGTGTTCAGGATGGCGATCTCCTTAAAAGCGGGGAAGCGGTCGTGCGGTGGTTTTTTGAAGTTTGGCGCAAGTCTGAGCGGAGTCTCTTGGAATGTAAATCCGCGTTGAATCTGGTTTCCTTTGTTGCGCACAAGAGCTTCGTTCAAAATCCAGCTGTCATGGTTGGGAGCCGTTTCGCTTAAGACACGAATTCTTGACCACGAACCCAGAATTTCAAGAAGGATAACTTGTGAGTCTTTTGGGATGCGCGTTGTTCTCAACGAATCCATCTGTGGTGCCGAACGGTCGGGCTCTTCGCGAATCGTGCGAGCAATCGATGTGAGTTTGATCTGCGAAAGCACATGGTCTTCGGCGAGCCACCCATACGTCTTACCCGAGACGACGCGAAACCAACGTTGAATCTGAGTTTCAGTTGTGCGCGCTTCGAGCCACGTTTTCGGATGAAGGCCCGAGGGAAAACGACTGTCGTGTTTTAGATATACCGGAATATCGGCGGCCGCGGTGGGCGGGCCAAACGTCACAATCACCGCTGTCGCCAACAGTGAGAGCATTGCCGTTGAAGCCGATATGTATGGTCTCGAAATCAATTTCTGCATTTACCTCTCTAGTTTCACTCGGTAACGTGAAAGACATGAGTTTGATGCGTCGAGATAGGACCGATTCCGGCGATTTCTATTCTTTGGTCGAGATGGCGATCTGCAGTTTTGCGGTCCTTGCGGTCGTTGTTTTTATCGCACGGCCAGGCGTCGCGAATGCCAGCGAGAGCCGCGAGCGTTGGGGCGAATTTCAGTGGCTCTCTCCATGGATCGAAACAGGTGCCAGCTACAGAGATCCCAAAGACGGGCGATTCTCTCAAGGGAGCGCAAGCTTTGGCGGTCGCTGGACGGGATGGACTTCTGAATCGCCCACGAATTCGCCTTCAGGTTTAATTCAAACCGGAATTGAAGCGCAGATTTCTATCGGAACAAGATCACTCGTTTCTCGTCCCGAGCGCTATGCTCCGCTTTCAAATGTCGAACGATCATCGGATCCCGCCTTGGTCGATGCTTTCGCAGGCGTCAGTGGCAACTGGGGGCGTTTTCGTTTTGGACTGATTCCACTCGCATTCGGTCTTGAAGATGGAAATGAATCCGAGCGTTCATGGCTAAGACCTTTGATTCTTCGGCGAGGTTTGATTGGACTTCGCGATGTCGGATTAAGTTATACGGTCTCGGCCGGAGGATTTTATTCGGACTGGTATGTTCACAATGGTGAAGGTGGAGAAGATCGCGATCGCGAGATTTGGATGACGGCGCGGTGGGAGTATCGCTTGCGCACGGACCGAGTTCAGTGGCGATGGGGGGCCAGTGGCCAAGTCGGTCGCACGACACCTGATTCAACACATCCCGCGGGCTCGACAGCATCGACAATTTCTGAACTTGATCCCGATCAATCTTCGCGACTGCGCTTTGGCGGTCTTCACATGGTTTCGGATTGGGTCATTGGCGAAGGAGGGCGAGGAAGCCCGACCGATCGTCGCTTTGGATTTGAGCTAGAAGCCTTTGGCGGAGAAATTCTGCAAGACGCAAGAACGCGCCGACTTCGAGCGCTTCGCTTTGATCTTGAGTACGAACCGTTTTTGAAATGGGGATTTCTTTTTCGAGGCGAAGCTCTGGATCCCGACACCCAGATTTCTGGCGATCTTGTCCATGAAGCGGGCCTCGGTCTTCAGTACTACATTTTGCCGGGTGCTTTAAAACGCTCACTTCGAGCGATATTGATGTTCACTAAAGAGTGGAGCGAGGCTCCCTTGGGCGCGACGGCGGGGGCGACATCAGCATCTAGCGAGAACCACCGCGTTGAATTTGTCTTACGCTTTTCTCCTGACGTGCCTCAATAGGTCTTGAGCCGATCAAATCCCTTTGTTAACTAGATTTGGTTTTTCGAACGAGGGGGTACTCTATGGTTTCGATGTTGGGTGTTGTTGGCGCTGGTCAAATGGGCAATGGAATTGCGCAAGTCGCATCACAAAGTGGCCTTTCGGTTTTGATGGTTGATGTTTCGGCAGCGGCGCTTGAGCGCGGGATGAAAACAATTGCCGGAAGCTGCGATCGATTGATCAAAAAAGAGAAGATGACGGAAAGTGGCAAGACTGAACTTCTTGGCCGCATCAAAACATCGACCGAGCTTTCGGCCTTAAGCACGTGCGATATTATCGTTGAAGCCGCGACCGAGAACGTCGATCTAAAACTTAAAATTTTCGCTGAACTTGATAAAGTCGCAAAACCTGAAGCTTTGCTTTGCACGAACACATCTTCAATTTCGATCACTAAAATTGCTGCTGCGACCAAGCGTCCTGAAAAGGTCGCAGGGATGCATTTTATGAATCCTGTTCCTTTAATGACATTGGTTGAAGGAATCCGTGGGCTTCAAACGTCGAAAGAAACTTTTTCCCAAGTGGCCGCTCTGGCGGAAAAAATGGGGAAGGTTTTTATCGAAGGTCGCGATATGCCGGGATTTATCGTCAATCGCATTTTGATGCCCATGATCAACGAGGCTTTTTATGCATTGTACGAGGGTATCGCGGAGCCAAAAGGCATTGATGAAGCGATGAAGCTTGGAACAAATCAACCGATGGGGCCACTCACGCTTGCGGACTTTATCGGTCTCGACACATGTCTTGCGATCATGAACGTGCTTCACGACGGTCTTGGAGATTCGAAGTACCGACCGTGTCCGCTTCTTGTAAAATACGTCGAAGCGGGATGGCTTGGAAGAAAATCAGGTCGCGGCGTATACACTTACTAAAATTTATTTCGGCCGGCAGGGTGATGTATGAATCTAGGAAAGATCGATCTTAAAAATATTGAAGTCACTCGCGAAGGTCTATCCGGTGCCTCTGGTACTGCCTCTGGCGATGCGGGCCCCATCGTGGTCGCGACACTCAGTCGTCCGGAAGCACTGAACGCGCTGAACGCCGACAGCCTCAATTCGCTGGCTCAATTGATCGAAATCGTCGATGCAGATCCGACGGCGCGTGTCTTAGTGCTGACCGGAAAAGGCGAAAAAGCTTTTGTCGCTGGCGCCGATATCAAAGGTTTCGAAGCAATGTCGCCCGGTGACGCTTTGAAATTTGCAAAAGATGGCCAGGCGGTTTTTTCTGGTTTTGAGAAAATGTCGAAACCTGTCATCGCAGCTGTGAATGGATTTGCATTGGGCGGCGGTCTTGAGCTGGCTCTGGCGTGTGACATGATCATCGCCAGTGAAAAAGCAAAGTTTGGTCTTCCTGAATGTAAACTCGGCCTCATTCCAGGATTTGGCGGAACTGTAAGACTTCCGCGCCGGGTGGGGACAGCAAAGGCGCTGGAACTTTCAATGACAGGAGCGATGATTTCGGCCGAACAGGCAATGTCTTTGGGGCTTGTCGTTCGCGTCGTCCCCCACGGTGAAGCGCTAAAGGCCGCACTCGAAACAGCGGCACTCATGGTGCAGCAGGCGCCACTGGCCTTGAAGTCGATCAAAAAGTCGGTTCACGAGGGGCGGGGTCTGTCGGTTTCCGCGGCTCTTGAACTAGAGGCGACCCTGTTTGGGGAAATCTTTAAGACGGAAGATAAAAACGAAGGTGTTCGAGCTTTTATCGAAGGCCGACCCGCCAAATTCGAAGGCCGCTAGCGCGCTAGATAATGCCTCGCGGCAGTCGCTGGGTGTGCGACAGCTTTATCGCCTTACTGATTGTTTTCTGATAGTTTTCCGGGCCTATGGAAACTTCGAAGCCGCGCTACAAAGCTAAAAACGCCATTCGTATTGTCACAGCCGCGTCGCTGTTTGATGGGCACGACGCCAGCATCAATTTAATGAGGCGTCTGTTGCAAGACGCCGGCGCCGAAGTCATTCACCTCGGACACAACCGCTCGGTACTTGATGTCGTCACGGCAGCTCTTCAAGAAGGTGCTCAAGGAATCTGTCTTTCGAGTTACCAAGGTGGACACATGGAGTACTTTAAGTACGCCAAAGATTTGCTCGACCAAGCTGGAAGTTCCCACGTGCGAATTTATGGAGGTGGGGGCGGCGTCATTGTTTACGATGAAAAACGCGAGCTTGAGGCCTACGGCATCGCTCAAATTTTTCATCCCGATGACGGACGAAAGCTTGGTCTTGAAGGTATGATCGACCAAATCATCGAGGGCTGTGATTTTGATCCATTGAAAAAACCGAAATCACCTTCAAAGCCCGTGACCAACGGGGCGTCGTCAGTGAATTCGATGATCCCAAGTCGCGATCTCGGTGAAGCTTTGACGGCCATCGAAATGTCGGCGAGTTCAAACCCCGAGATATCTTCGGAGACCTTGAAACGGCTTGAAACATTCAAACGCAAATCGAAAATGGCACCGCTCGTTCTGGGTGTCACCGGTACCGGAGGGGCGGGAAAGTCCTCTTTGGTCGATGAGCTTTTGCAGCGACTACTCAACGCGTACCCTGACTTCAAAGTCGGCGTCGTGTGCGTTGATCCATCAAAAAGAAAGACGGGTGGTGCACTCTTAGGTGACCGCATTCGCATGAACTCATTGTCTCGGCCCGGTGCTTTCATGCGGTCGGTGGCCAGTCGTGGATCTGGAAGTGAAATCGCAGCAAGCCTTCCCAAGATGCTCGAATTTTTGAAAGCTTACGATTTTGATCTGTTGATTGCCGAGACGAGCGGTATTGGTCAGGCACAGAACGCAATCACGACACTATCAGATTTGACCCTCTATGTGATGACGTCTGAATTCGGTGCTCAGTCGCAGCTTGAAAAAATCGATATGATTGATTTTGCGGACCTCATCGCGATCAATAAAGCAGATCGCCGAGGCGCCCAGGATGCACTTCGCGATGTTCGCAAGCAGTTTCGTCGTTCAAGAAAGCTCTTTGAAGCTCCCAGCGACGAAGCGGACCGAAGGCTTCCCGTGTTTCTTACCCAGGCGCAGCAGTTCAACGATGAAGGCTGTAACTCGCTGTTTTTTGCTTTGAGCGAAGCTCTTGGTGAGGCTTCTGCGAAGAATGGCGATGTTGAGAAGAAATTGTTTTGGAAATTGTCGGACGAGTACCGGTCTCGGGTAAAAGGCGTCAAGAGATCGACCATCGTTCCGCCCGAAAGACAAAACTACTTGGCTGAAATCGCATCGAGTGTACGTCGCTACAAAGCGGACACAGAATCGATGGCGATGAGTGCAACTAAGCTTGGTGCCGCTCAAACTTTAAGTGAAGTGGTCAAAGTCGATGAAAAGAACTTAAAAGTTTGGCGCGAAAGCCTCGGCGAAGAAATGCTTCGAAAGCTTGATTCCTGGGATGATTTCATCCGCCGCTATGAAGCCGACGACTACGTTTACGAAGTCCGCGGAAAATCAATCAAGCAGCCGATGACACGCCAAAGTCTTTCAGGAACAAAAATCCGCCGTGTCGCGACCCCGAAAGTAAAAGATTGGGGCGACCGCGTTCGGTTTTTGAGACTTGAAAATGTGCCTGGCGAGTTTCCATTTACGGCCGGCGTGTTTCCGCTAAAGCGAGACGGTGAAGATCCTGCGCGCATGTTTGCCGGGGAAGGCCCCCCGGAGCGAACGAACACGCGGTTTCATTATTTGGCCAAAGGTCAGCCTGCCAATCGTCTCTCGACGGCTTTCGATTCAGTGACTCTCTACGGACAAGATCCTGACACGAGACCCGATATTTTTGGTAAAGTCGGCGAGTCGGGTGTTTCGATTTGTACTCTTGACGATATGAAGCGGCTTTATGAGGGGTTTGATCTTTGTGCGCCGAACACTTCGGTGTCGATGACGATCAATGGACCTGCCCCAATGATTCTCGCGTTTTTTATGAACACCGCGATCGACCAGCAGGTGGGCCTGAAAGAAACGAAACTCGGTCGAAAACTTTCGGCCACGGAACATGCCGAAGTTTCAGCGTGGACGCTTCAAAATGTGCGCGGCACGGTTCAGGCCGATATTTTAAAGGAAGATCAGGGTCAGAACACGTGCATCTTCTCGATCGATTTTGCATTGAAGATGATGGGCGACATCCAGTCGTATTTCATCGAGCAGCAAATTAAAAATTTCTATTCTGTTTCAATTTCGGGCTACCACATTGCTGAAGCCGGCGCGAATCCGATTTCGCAGCTGGCGTTCACGCTGTCGAATGCATTTACTTTTGTCGAGTATTACCGTTCGCGTGGAATGAAGGTTGATGATTTTGCCCCGAATCTTTCGTTCTTCTTCTCTAACGGACTCGATCCTGAATACTCTGTGATTGGTCGTGTGGCTCGCCGGATCTGGGCAATTGCAATGAGCGACGTTTACCAGGGCGCAGATCGCTCGCAAAAACTGAAGTACCACATTCAAACTTCCGGAAGGTCTCTTCACGCGCAAGAGATCGACTTCAACGACATTCGAACTTCGCTTCAAGCGCTTTTGGCGATTTACGACAATTGCAATTCCCTTCATACAAACGCTTACGATGAGGCCATCACAACGCCGACCGAAGAGAGTGTTCGTCGCGCGATGGCGATCCAGCTTATCATCAATAAAGAATTCGGAATGGCGAAGAACGAGAACCCGATGCAAGGGTCTTTCTTCTTCGAAGAGCTCACGGACCTTGTTGAAGAAGCAGTCCTTTCAGAATTTATGCGCCTCAACGAGCGTGGCGGAGTTTTGGGTGCGATGGAAACTCAATACCAGCGCGGAAAAATTCAGGACGAGTCGATGCTTTATGAGCATCTCAAACATTCTGGCGAGCTGCCGGTGATTGGCGTCAACACTTTCATCAATCAAAAAACTTTGGCGGCTGGCTACGAGCCACCAAAAATCGAAATGGCTCGCGCGAGTTACGAAGAAAAAAATTTGCAGCTCGACCGCGTAAGAAAATATCAGTCGGCTCATGCCTCTGAGTCCGACTCTGCGCTGACGGCTCTGAAAAATGCGGCGTTGGCCGGGGAAAATATCTTCGGAGCGCTGATGACAGCGGCGCGCGTTTGTTCTCTTTTTCAGATGACTCAAGCGCTTTATGAAGTGGGCGGACAGTACAGAAGGAATCTCTAGTGATATTCACAAGTACAAAATCTTCGCGGACTTTTGCGGGGGCCGTGATCGCGGCTTTTGTCGTCACAGTTTCTCTCTCGTGTGCTTCGACTCAAAAGCCATCCGAGGACAGTCCGGGATCTGATCCGTGGTTCTTGGCGGCAAGAACCGCAGACATTCCAGTCCTCGAAGGAATGCTTCAGGGCGGAAAGCCAATCGATGAAACGTCATCGGTGGGTGTTACTGCCTTGATGATGGCGAGTCGCCATTCGAATCCAGAAACCGTGCAATGGCTTCTTGAAAAAGGGGCTGATCCCAACAAGCCCGATCGAGATGGGTTGGCTTCTCTGATGTATGCGCTTGTAGGACTCGGCCGCGGTGTAAAGCTTGAAAAGACGGTTGATATTTTACTTCGCGCCGGCGCGAATCCATTTCAGCTGGACGGACTTGGTTTGCAGCCAATTCAAGTGATGATGGAAGCGGGCCTCGATGAGCAAATTAAACAGGTCAAGTTCACTAACAAAAAACCCTGTGATCTTGGTCAGCCAAAGCCAGGACAAATTTCACTCGCTCAAGGGGCCCGAAAGCTTGAGAATCCCGAGCTTGCGACGTTTCTTGAAGCGCAAGGATGCTGGTGAATGCGGATTCTCGTTTCAGGCTTTGAACCTTTTCTCGATGAAAAAGTAAATCCCTCCGCGCTGATCGCTCAGCACGTAAACTCTTGCGACTTTCATACGCTCGTTCCCGGCGGGTCAGCGCTTGATGTCCGCGGCGTAATCTTGCCAGTAACTTTCGATGGAGCTTTCAAACGTTTAAAGAGTGAGATGGATCATTTCAGACCCGACGTCGTCGTCTGTTTTGGTCTCGCGGGCGGACGGACGACCATCGATATCGAACGCGTCGCGATCAACATAAGAGGCGGGGATCAAACAAGCCGTGGCGACAACCAAGGAAACACGCCCTCCGGCCCAGTCATCCAAGGCGCACCACTGGCCTTAGTAACAACGCTACCCTTTGATTTAATCCTCGACGAATTGAAAAAGCGAGGCGTACCCGCCAAGCTTTCTTTTTCGGCGGGCACCTACGTCTGCAACGATCTCTTCTTCCAATTACAAAATGAACTGCGCTTCACAAAAATCCAAAGCGGCTTCATTCACATCCCAAGACTGAACATCGAGCCATCGGCGAGCGAAGCGCAGCCAATCAAGTCAAAAACTCCGCCGCCACCCAGCGACCAAAAATGGACCTGGCCCCAATTCCAAAAAACCACAGAAGCCGTGTTATCGGCCCTGGCCAATAAGAATTAGCGCTGACGAAGATTCAAAAATCTCCCAAAAACAAAAAAGCGCCAGAATTAAAAAAATAGAACCGGAATTTGATTTAAGACGAGAACGCGACGCCTTCCCATTTTCCGCGATCTCCGAATCGGGAAGCCCGCGTAAGTCGCGGGCCGAGGGCAGGAGCCCGAGCCGATACGGCGAAGGCACGATGCCTGTATCGCGGAAAATGGGAAGGCGACGCGACCACGCTAGCTAAGTGCCAATTCCATTTTAGCAATAGTCTGAAGCTGCATATTACTAGTGCCCTCGTAAATCTGCCCAATCTTAGCATCGCGCCAAAATTTCTCGACCGGATATTCTTTTGTAAATCCGTTGCCGCCAAAAAGATCGATGGCGAGTGAGCAGATTTTTTCTGCGGCGCGAGACGAGTAAAGTTTCGCCATCGCTGCTTCTTCGATAAAGGGCTGACCTGCGTCTTTCAGCCGAGCGGCGTTGTAGACAAGAAGTCGAGAAGCTTCAAGGCTCACGCGCATCTCGGCCAATTGAAACTGAACACCTTGAAAGTCAGCAATCGGTTTTCCAAACTGCTCGCGTGTTTTTACGTAGGCCAAAGTCGCATCGTAGGCACCTTGCGCGATACCTACCATTTGTGCGCCGATGCCAATGCGACCTTCGTTCAATGTTTCAATAGCGATTTTGTAGCCCTTGCCGACGTCGCCAAGAACATTGTCTTTTGGAACTTCGCAGTTCTCGAAAAGAAGTTCGCACGTTGATGAAGCGCGAATCCCAAGCTTGTCTTCTTTTTTACCGACGGTGAAACCTTTAAAACCTTTTTCAACAACGAAAGCCGTAATGCCTTTGTAGCCGGCAGAAGGATTCATATTGGCAAAGGCAAGAAACACAGAAGCTTCTTTCCCGTTGGTGATCCAAAGTTTTGATCCGTTAAGGACCCATTTGTCGCCCTTGTCTTCGGCGCGAAGTTTCAAAGCGAAGGCATCAGATCCTGATGTGCTTTCCGAGAGGCAGTAAGCGCCAACCCACTCGCGAGCAAGTTTAGGAAGGTACTTTTGTTTGATGGCCTCAGTGCCGAAGCGGATGAAGGCGTTTGTGCAAAGCGTGTTTTGAACATCCATGAGAACCGAGACTGAGGCATCGACACGCGCCAACTCTTCAATGGCGATGCAAGCCATTGTGAAAGTGCCACCGGCACCGCCGTATTTTTCTGGCGATTCAACACCCATCAAGCCCATTTCAAAAAGTTTTGGAACAAGGCCTTTATCAAGCTGTGCTTCTTCGTCCATTTTCGAAACGAGAGGTTTAATTTCTGCTTCTGCAAATGCACGCACAGCGTCGCGAAACGCACTTTCATCATCGCTGAGTGTTGTTAGTGCTGGGCGAAAATCAGAAGAGGAATCAGACATTGGAGAGCCTCCGTAGGTGTTGCGATTCATTTTTATATCGTAGTACTCTGCGGTCAATGAGCGATTCTGTGAAAAGTGATTCTCCAGTTCGAGTTTTAGTGGCCAAACCAGGTCTCGACGGGCATGACCGCGGCGCGAAAGTCGTAGCCAGAGGTCTTCGCGATGCCGGCTTTGAAGTCATTTACACGGGTCTTCATCAGACGCCTGAAATGGTCGTTGCTGCGGCTCTGCAAGAAGACGTCGACATTATCGGGCTCTCGATTCTCTCTGGGGCGCACCTACCCTTGGTGAAGGCCGTTCAAGATAGACTTAAACACGAAAAGTTAGAGAAGCCGCTCTTTGTCGGCGGGATTATTCCGCCAGATGATGCCAAGACCTTAATGTCACAAGGGGTGGCCGCTGTTTTTGGTCCGGGCTCGTCCATTCAAGAAATCGCTGAACGCATTCACAAGATTGTTGGGCCTCGGTGACCCGGTCTGCGTTCAAATCCATCTTAGTTATTTTAGTTTTTATCGGACTCGCTCTCACGGCCAAAGATACTTACGCGCAAAGTTCCGGTCGCAGTTCATTTTTGGCTAATCTTGGTCAAGGAATCAGCAAGAAAGCCGACGAGCGCTACAACACGCGTTGGACTTTGGCCGATTGGTTTGAAACGCAGCGCAAGTCACGGCTACAGGATCAGTGGTTGGCGGGAAACAAGGAAGATGATCTCTACGAATTTTATGTCGGTGGAAAAACCGGCGTCCGAACGATCACGGTCGATGGCGTCGAGTCGCCGCTCCGTCCACGTTCGACGACGGGAAGTTTAGGAGCCTATGCGACTCTCGTCGGGCTTGAAGGATCTTACCTTGATCAGGCGGGAACTTCGGAGACGGATGTTGCGCAAAATGGCTATGGATGGGACGGATGGTTCGCGTTCCGACCGCTGGGAGATTCGCTTCAGAATTCCAACCTCACGCTTTTTTATGGACTCCTCTTTCGAGACGACTACGGCGGTGAGTTCATTCAAAACTCCGCGGCAAAAGCGCGCCTCACTCTCTATGTGACCAAAGCCTTTGGCTTGGAAGGAACTTACCAGTGGATTTTCAAAGGGACGTCTAATTTGGGAGCGGAAATTGACGGCGCCGCGGTCGAAGCGGGAGCGTTTCTTGATTTCAGTCTTTTGCGAATTTACGGAGCTTGGGTCCGAGAAAGTCGCACTCGAATTGCGCCGGTAGTCTTAACAAAAACGGTGCGTGAAAGTGAATCGGTCGACGTCGGTCTGAAAGTGTTTTTTTGATTCTTTCGCCACACATTTTGTTTTGATCGGACCTTCCGGGTCGGCTACGACTGTCTCCATGAACAGAGTTATGAAGCTTACCGTCCGCGGTCTATCGTTGGCCTTTTTTCCACTCTTTGTCGCCATGTCGAACCTTTCTGCCGACGCCCATGAAGCCGCGCCCAGCGGAACTTCGTCGGCTCCCGCCGCTGGGTCTTATGGTGCTGCGGTACCTACATCAGGTGACGTGGTGCCAAATCAGATTCTCAAAGACGGGCGTCAGCTGACCTTCGTCGGTCCACGAGCGGGCGAGGGGTATTTTAGTAAAGACGGAAAACTTTTAATTTTCCAAAGTGAGCGCGAGCCGGAAAATCCATTCTACCAAATCTACCTCCTTAACCGTGCCAGTGGAGCGTCGATTCGTGTTTCACCGGGCGAGGGAAAAACAACCTGCGCGTGGATTCATCCCTCCAGCGAAAAGGCCCTCTTCTCAAGCACACACCTCGACCCTCAGCTGAAAGAAAAAACAGAGAAGGAATGGGCCGAGCGCCGAAGTCCCGTCAAAGGAAAGTACTCGTGGAGCTTTGATGAGACCTTTGACATCTTTGAAGCGCCGATCGCCTCAGCCATGAAAAACGGACGGCCCGTCGATAAGAAATCTCTGAAGCGGCTCACGAAAGAAATCGGCTATGACGCCGAAGGGTCTTACTCTCCGGATGGACGAAAGATCGCGTTTGCATCGAATCGTTCCGGGTTCACTGAGACACTTTCGCCTGAAGAGAAAAAGATCTTCGAGCAAGACGCGTCCTACATGATGGACATTTATATGATGGATGCCGATGGTTCGAACGTCGAGCGGCTCACGTCGGCTCGAGGCTACGACGGTGGTCCGTTTTTCTCGGCCGATGGGCGAAAGCTCACGTGGCGCCGTTTTGCGGCCAACGGTCAGACGGCTGAAATCATGGTCATGGATCTTAAGACCCGCAAAGAAACTCAAGTTACTAAATTTAAGGCCATGAGTTGGGCGCCGTACTTTCACCCGAGTGGCGACTATTTGATTTTCACTTCGAATAAGCTTGGCTACTCAAACTTTGAACTTTTCATTGTCGATACTGAAGGGCGCAGTGAACCTGTTCGGGCTTCATTTTTGGATGGCTTCGACGGACTTCCAGTTTTTCTTCCCAATGGGAATGAACTGTCGTGGACCCGACGTGATGAAAAAGGTGAATCGCAGATTTATGTCGGTCAGTGGGACGATGGGTGGGCTCGATCGCTGTTGAAGTTGGGACGTCAAGCTCCGATGCTCACCGAGCTCTCCAAAGAGATTCGCGAAAGTGATGCGCGCGCGTGGGTGTCTTATTTGGCCAGCGAAACACTCAAAGGCCGAAAGCCGGGAACGACCGAAGAGCGAATGTACGTCGACGCTTTGTCGAAGAGTTTTCGGGCGATGGGTCTTGAAGGTGTTTTTAAAGATCCAAAAACCGGGGCAAAAAGCTTTTCTCAAGCCTTTGAATTTACGTCCGGTGTGAAGCTTGGCACACTCAACCGGCTTCGCGTCCGCGAAAAAGGTGTGGGGCGGGATCTCACCGTTGAAAAAGATTGGATGCCGCTTTCAATTTCCAAATCTGGCGACGTGATGGAAAAAGGTCTGGTGTTTGCGGGCTACGGGCTTAGCGCACAGGCCAGTGATAAAATTCCTGCCTTTGATTCTTATGAAGGCCTCGAAGTGTCGGACAAGTGGGTCGTTGCTTTGAGCGATCTACCCAATGAAATCCCGCCGGAACGGCGTTTTCACTTTCATCTTTTCTCGCGCCCACAGCACAAGGCCTTGGTGGCCAAACAAAAAGGTGCCGTTGGTTTAATTCTCATCACGCCAAAAGGTCAGACGCTTTCGAAGTTGAAATTCGAAGGAGCGAGCGAAGTTGGAATCCCAGTTCTGCAAGTTTCTGAAGAACTCGCGCAGGCGCTTTTTAGCGGATCAAAAGTGTCTTGGACTGAATTTTTAAAAAAACCACTTTCGGATCTCGACAAGGGACTCGTGTGGAATCAGGCCCTTGAAACATCCGTCGGCGGAAAAATTGATCTTTCCTTCGAAAAAGCAACGGGACTCAACGTTGCCGCTGTTCGAAGGGGATCAAAATCAGGGCTTCCGCCACTTGTGATCGGTGCCCATGGGGATCATTTGGGGCTTGGCGAAAGCGGAGCCTCTTTGGCGAAAGCCGGCGAGCAGGGTGCGATTCACTATGGAGCCGATGACAATGCGTCAGGCGTTTCGGCACTGATGGAGCTTGCGCATGCGACGGAAAAAACAGATCGCGACGTCATCTTCGCAGTTTGGGCCGCCGAGGAATTGGGCGTCCTTGGATCGACTTATTTTTTAAATAACTGGAAGTCAGCAAAGCCCTTCGCCTACATCAATATGGATATGGTGGGACGTCTGCGCGACTCACTTTCGGTCCAAGGTGTTGGATCGGCGAAAGAGTGGCGTTCAAAAATGGAGGCCTGGGCGCCTCAATGGTCGGTACCGATCAGCCAAGTTTCTGATCCCTACCTGCCGACAGATGCCATGGCATTTTATATTAAAGAAGTTCCTATCCTTTCGTTCTTCACTGGCTCTCATGGCGAGTATCATTCACCACGAGATCGCTATGAGACTTTGAATTTTCCTGGCCTCATCGCAACGGCAAAGGCCGTCCAAGTGGCTCAGCGCGATCTTTCGAAGTCCACATCGAAATTGAGCTGGCTTAAAGTGGAATCGACTCAGCCGATGGGCGACGAAGGTCGTTCGTTCCGACTCTATTTGGGAACAGTGCCGGACTATTCGCAAGAAGGAGTCAAAGGCGTCAGGATTTCGGGCACTTCAAAAGACTCGCCGGCGGAGTCCGCGGGTTTAAAGCCTGGCGACGTTATCATCGGTCTTGGTGGTATTAAGATTGATAGCATTTACGACTACGTTTACTGCCTGCAGGCTTTGAAGGCTGACGTGGTGGTTCCTATACAGGTTGTGCGTGCGGGAAAGCCCGTGGATCTCAAAATCACTCCGAAACTCAAGTCGGGTGGTTGACTCGGTTTCCGTGCCTCTCTAGCTTAGGGGGCATGGATGGTCAGCAAGATGTGATCGCGATCGTATTTAAGGTCGCGGTCTTTTTTATTCCGTTTCTTTTTTCAATCTGTGTTCATGAGGCCGCTCATGCGTGGATGGCAAAAATGTGCGGCGACCGAACGGCCGAGCACATGGGCCGTTTAACTTTGAATCCGGTCGCTCACGCCGATCCGATTGGAACAATTCTTTTACCGATCGCCGCAGTTCTTCTTCCGGGAAATGTGTCGCAGTTTATTTTCGGTTGGGCGAAGCCGGTTCCCTTTGATCCGAGCCAACTTCGCGATAAAAAGAATGGACCCTTTTTAATTGCGCTCGCCGGTCCCGTTTCAAATTTAATTTTGGCTTTTATCGGCGCATTTGTTTTCGTTATGGTTCAAAACGGAACCTTCGTCGCTAATATGGAAGCGGACAAAGCGAAGCTCGTCAGTATGATCGCGGCGCAGTTTGTTGGTCTCAACTGCATGCTCGCTATTTTAAACCTCGTGCCGATTCATCCCTTGGATGGTGGCAAAATTATCGCAAGATTTTTGCCGGTCAATGCCGCCCGCTGGCTTGAAGAGCGCGAACAAATTCTTTCGATGATTCTCCTGGTTTTGTTCCTCACTGGTTTTGCTAAGCTTTTGGCTTACCCGGCGGGGCTTGTCGCAAACACTTTTGCGATGTGGGCTGGCTCGATACTTTCAGTCTTCGGGGTGGTCTCGTGAGCACGGTGCCTCCAACGTCTTCAGAAAAGCAAATCCGCCAAAGTGAAATGCCTCCAGCGGGGTCGCTCATTATGAGCGGTATGCGCACGACCGCGCAGCTTCACATTGGAAACTATCACGGGGCGCTCAAGCAGTGGCTTGAACTTCAAAAAGATTACAAGGGCTTCTATGGTGCCATGAACTGGCACGCGATGACGTCGAGGTACAAAGAGCCGCACGACGTGATGAATTTTGTGCGAGAGATCGTTGCCGAGTGGCTCGCATGGGGGCTTGATCCAGATCAAAATATTATTTTCGTGCAAAGTGAAGTTCCCGAGCACGTCGAACTCTGCATGTTTTTTCTTATGATGACGCCGATGTCTTGGCTCGAGCGTGTTCCCACATGGAAAGATGCTGAAGAGGACGCCAAGGCCAGCGACACGCACAATCTTGGAAGGTTCATGTATCCAGTTCTTCAAGCGGCTGACATCGCGATCTATCGCGGAACTCACGTTCCCATAGGACAGGATCAAATTCCGCACCTCGAGCTTTCGCGCGAAATCATTCGCCGCTTTAATTTTTTGTACGGTGGCAATTTGCCAGAACCAAAACCGATCTTTAGCCAAACGCCGACGCTGGTTGGTTCGGATGGTCGAAAAATGTCGAAGTCCTACAGCAATGCATTTGCACTGACTCAGGAACCGGACGAGATCACGAAGACCTTGCGTGCGATGCCGACCGACCCTGCGCGCGTAAAACGTACGGATCCTGGCGAGCCGACAAAATGCCCCGTTTACAGTTTTCACAAGCTCTATTCAAACGCGGAAGACCTTACTTGGGTTGAAGCGGGCTGTCGATCGGCCGGCATCGGCTGCGGCGACTGCAAAAAGAAATTGGGCGACAATATTAATTCAGAAATGATGGGTCCGCGCGAAGCCAAACGGAAACTTTTGGTGGATGGCGATAAGCTTGACATGATCATTGCCGACGGCTGCGCGCGCGCCAGAAAAGAAGCCAAAATCCAGATCGACCAAGTTCGAAGTTGGACAGGCTTTAAGCCGAATCACGATTGGTAACGCCGCCCCTTCGAAGCCGCTTGACCCGACCGGGGATCTCGAACGTTAAAGTTCAAAACGCCATTCGGCGGTGAATTCCAAGTTCCACGATCCTCTAGGTTTCACGTCCAGGTAGGTAGCGACCCATCACCGGTGCGCCCAGCTTTTGAATCGCTTTAAGAATATTGTGTTCATGGCAAAGCACTCGAATGTTTTGTAAGCCACTTTCTCCGCCGTGGGCCACGGGCCTTCGATGATCAAATTCCAAATGATGCCGAGCTTCGCAGCGATTTCCTAAGGCCGATACAAACTCACACTGGCCCTTTGCTTTCATCCAAGCGCGTCTTTTGACTGGTGCTGGAAAGGCTCGTGCGCTTTTGGTCGATGGTGATTTCGACTCCGCCGGCGGAGTAATCACTTTGGCCGTCGACTTTGGCTGGCGAATCAACGGTGCTTCACCAAGCTCACGCTTTTTCTTTGCGAGTTCCCTTCGCGCCAAACTCATTAGGAGATCTTTCGTGTTTTGAGTTTTACTTTGCAGTCGACGGAGATCTTCAATCACCGACATCTCTTCTTCCGTGAGATCCAAGGTCAAGCGTGTGCCGCCGGTCGCAAGCTGTCTTTCTGGGATCGGACGAGCACTGAGTGTCACCGGCAGTTCACGAACAAGAACTTTTTCGGCCGCTCGTTTCGAAAGCCCTGAAAGCATAAGCATCACTGACTTCCGTTGCTCGGTGGATACTTTCACGTTTGTTTCCTGCTCGTGCGCTCGAATCGCAACTCGCGCTTGTGAAACCGCCGACAGACTTAGTTCGCCAGATTCGATCTTCTTTTCAATCTCGACAGATTCCTTCATCGCGCGCATGGCTTCAATACGACGGCACGCCGCCGCTTCTGAATATCCAAGCTCAACCGTGCAGTAAGAAAAAAGGCTGGGGTAGCCAAGTTCGGCATAGGCGAGGCGTCTTTCAATTTCACGAAGGAGCCTTAAAACTTCAACGGTGGCTTGCCGCTCTTCGCGCACGAAGAATTGGATTTTGTGATTGAGTTCCTGGTTGGTGAATCGTGATAAGGCTTCCATCCTGGGTTCGCTTTCCTGGTGTTGTTTTTCTTTACTTCATCGAACTCACGATAACATCGGTTTGAAATTCGAAAAGTTCATGCCTGTCGGGCTTGCTGAGGCAAGATCGTTAGCTGGGAAGAGTGCGGAATGGCCGAGCTTAATCGCGTTCAACGGTGGGAATCGTGTGAGCCGACATGCGATGCCAAGATAGAAGTTTCGATTGCAAATCGAGACGCGCGAAATTGCGATTAACTACAGTCAAATACTACTGTAACGTGTCGTATTTTTTTCTTATTAGACTGGCCAGAAAAACTAACCAGAAAAACTAACCAGAAAAACTAGCCAGCCGCTATGGCCGAAGATAATGGCGATAGAAATTCGTCGACGTCTCCTCCGCCGGCGGAGTCGGCGGTTTCATCGTCCGGGTCATGGCATCGGCTGTGTTCGAAGTCCCGTCGGTTTTGACCCGCAGTGAGTTGTCTCAACTTGAGATGGTCAGCGACGAATGCCGACGGCGGCAATCGTCGGTCTTAGCCGTCATCCAAAGTTCCAATTTCTCTATAGAAAATCATACGTATTTCCATTGCGACCTGGTCGGGCCCAGCTACACTAGGCAAGTGGGGATGCCGTTCAAAAAATTGAATTGGCGAAAGTAGCATGATGAGACCGAAACTGAATAAGCCTGCAAGGCCCGTCGTCGGAGTTTTTAGCATCGCTTTGTGTTTGGCGCTGCTCTTGGGTCTCTATCAAAACTGCGCGCCCAGCGGTTCGATTTCTCCGCCCGCGGTAAGTGAGGGCGATCAAGATCACATCGTGCGCGCTCTTGGTGACCCGAATTCAAATTCGAACGCAAGCTCCGGTTCAGGGGACAGCGCGGCGATTGGCGATGCGGACTTGGCGTTCTCGGTCGATCCGTCAGACCCTCGGGCGATCACCTCAAAGTCGGTCGATCCCTCGCTTCGACCGGCCGAAGACTGTGCCTTCGTAAAACTTCAGTGCTTTCGAAAAATCTATTCGCCCGCTGTCGACAACTCAAACGGAACAGAGACGCTTTGCCTCGACGACACGAACGCGGCCACGTGCCTCACGGTTGTCACCAACTCGTACAACACACGTCACTCGCTGGCGGCGTGCGAGGCATGTGGGCCCGAATCGGCAAAGCCCGGTGGTGAGTACAACCGCGAAGAGTACACGTGCTGGATGGGCGATCCGAATCTTCCCACGACCTCAGCGTTCGCTCTTCGTTCGACGTTCCGAGAAGCCGTGACTGCGACTCGCGCCTTGTGTGGTGCCCATTGAGCCGCGGCGGTTTTGATTCCGCCTTGATACTGATTTCGCAGACAGCGATTTTTTTGTTCGTCGGACTTTAGAGCGCCCACGCGCACGTTCGCGTGACGCCCGCAGGAAGAATGGGCGCTGCCGACGGCACTAAGTTTATTCAAAACAACAAAGCCAACCCGAGTCTCAATCCCGACAGCCCGGGGCCGTGCCAAAATTTCAGAACGCGAATGGCGACGCCGCTTCAACTCACGGGCGGGCAGTCATTCACTTTTCAAGTGCAAGAGACGATCAATCATCCGGGCCGATTCTACGTTCAGTTTTCCCGAGGTAGCGATGCAGGGTTTTGGGACCCGGCCAATCAATTGGGTGTGGTTGAGGATTTAAACAACCGCGCAACGACTCCGGTCACGATCACTGTTCCTGACATCAACTGCGCGACCTGCACGTTCCGCGTTCTTCAGGAAATGGACGAGCAGCCCAACGAGTTCTACGTTCATTGCATCGATGCGAACATCACGTCTTCGACTTCTACACCTTTACCCCTTCCTACAGACGGTGCAGGTAGCGGTGCAGGTAGCGGTGCAGGTAGCGGTACTGAGGGCGCAAGCTCAATCACTGAACTGACACCCAAACCTGGCTTTGGCGGGTGCGGAACTGTTGCGGCTCGCTCGGCTTTTAAGGGAGGCGACTCTGGCTCAGGCGTCGGCTCGAGTTCCGGTGGTGCGCCAGCTTCAACGCTTTCGCTGTTACTGCTCTTTATGGTGCCGCTAATGGTGGCTTTGATACTGCGCTCTCGTAACGCCACGTAGCAATGCTCTCTTAGGCGCAGAGGGAGCCCATTTGCAGAACTTTACGGCACCGCAAAAGAAGTCTTGAACTCGACTTAGGGCCTTGCTTTGATTCCCCTCTAGAGGCGAGAGGGGAAATCGATGTCGCTTGCAGGGCGTTACCTCATTCAATTACCACATTTTGAAGGGCCATTGGCTCTGCTTCTCTATCTCATTCGCAAAGAAGAGATGGATATCTTCAATATCAATATCAATGGCATCACACGCCAGTATCTCGAACACATTCGCATGATGAAGGAGCTCGATCTCGACGTCGCCGGCGAATTCGTCGCTATGGCAGCGACGCTGATTCAGATCAAAGCGAAGATGCTTCTTCCTCAGTACAACGACGAGGGTGAAGTCGTCGAAACCGAAGATCCTCGCCGCGAGCTGGTTCAAAAACTTCTCGACTATCAGCTTTATCAAGACGCCGCGAAAAAACTCTATGAGCGTCCGCTTTTAAAGCGCGACGTTTGGCCTCGCGGACTCAGAGAAGATCTTCGCGGCGACGAGCCCGGTGAGATCATCATTGAAGACGAAGGCCTTTTTGGACTGATCGCTTCATACCGACGGGCGATGAAAAAAGCCGAGCGCCTTATTCACCGCGTCCGGCCAAAAACACAATCCATCGCGGGCCGTGTTCTTGAAATCAGCCACCGCCTGGCAATTGGTTCTAAAGTTCTACTTCGCGATCTTTTGAATATCGGTGATCAGACGTACCGCACTCAGCTTTTGATTACATTTTTATCGATGCTCGAGATGGGGCGACTTGGCTTTGTTTCGGTCTTTCAAAACGAAACCTACGGCGATATTCACATCGAACTAAAAAAACCGATCGAGAGAAATATTCTTGAGCGTGTGCAGGAATTTGATTCGGCCGATGCGGATCTGATTGCGAATTCGATTATTCGAACGGCGTCGAACGAAGCCGAAGAATCAGATTCACCGCAAGTTGGTTTCATGGATCAGCTGTCTGCGGCAGCGCTTTCAGGACCGGAAGCCATGGTTGAAGCGATGAGTGACGAAGATGTGACGGCTACGGCGGACGGCGACGGTGTCGCACTCGACGCCGCGGCCGGAGTCGCACCCGGAGTAGCTACCGACGAAGAAATATTACTTGCTGAAAAAGAATTGGGTCTTGAGAGCTCGGGAGACTTAGATGCCTGAAATTGAAAAAGAATTTGAACTGGAATCAGCGGACGAAGCGGCGCCAGAATTTAGAGAAGAGTCTACGCAAGAATCCTCTGTGGAAGCGAAGTCTCTTGCGCAGCAACTTGCATCTCTGACAGAGGAGGCTCGTGCACGCGAGGCCGACACGTCTGAGACAGCGGATCTCGATATTGAAGTTTCGTTTCAAGAACCAAATCTCGATTTCATCGATGGCGCTTCCAGCGACGTCGACGATTCGGTCGCGATGGAACTGATTCTTAAAAGTTTGAAAAATGAGAATGTCGAAAACCCGATGATCGTTGGCGAAGCCGAACAGCTTCCCATGCTGGGACTCGACGAGGCCTCAGTCGATGAGTCGTCTGAGGACGAAATTATCGATGAGCCTCTCGAATTTATCGACAACGACCGCTTGATCTCGGTGGTTGAATCGCTGTTGTTTGCGACCGATAAACCGGTTTCGATTGCGACACTCAAAGCATTGTTTAAAGGTTCGAACATTCGAACGCGCGACATTCAGCGCGCCCTCGATGGTCTCGCGTCCAGTTACGCGGCCGCCGACCGCGGCGTTTCGCTGGAAGAAATCCACGGTGGCTACCAGCTTCGTACGAAAGTCGACAATACCGAGTACTTAAAGCGTCTTGCGAAAGTGCGACCATTTCGCCTCTCCGGCCCGGCGTTGGAGGTTTTGGCGATTGCAGCCTACAAGCAGCCGATTACGAAAACAGAAGTCGATCAGATCCGTGGTGTCGAATCAGGTCACCTGATGCGAGCGCTGATGGAACGCGGCATGGTTGGGTTTGGCGAAAAGTCGGATCTGCCGGGGCGTCCAATGACCTACGTGACGACACGGAAGTTCTTGGAAACTTTTGGTCTGAGAAATCTTAAAGAGCTTCCTACGTTGGCTGAAATCGATCAGCTTTTGCCAGAAGGCATTGGCGACGAGGAAGAAAAAGAAACTCTTTCGGATGTGACGGATGCAATGGCCAACCACATCGGATCGACGTACTCGGAAGGCGAAGAAGAGCTACAAGATATTTCTGAAAGCTTAAAAGTCATCGACACGACGTCCGAATTTTTCGAACAAGAGAAAATCCGTCAACGTGTTGAGCGTGATCAGATCCGGGCGCAAGATATTCGCGATCGTCTCACATTTGGCGATGCGGTCGAAGACAAAGACCGCCGTTGGCTCTCGCGCTTTGAGGCGAAAGAAGAGCAAATGGCTCAGGCCCGAGAAGCGGGTGAGGCGTCAGGTCCGTTGATTGTCGAAGAAGAGGGTGAGGCGTCCGAGACGCCCACCGTAGCCAACGAGTTGGCGGCCCTCACCGCCGAGGGTGAGACATCGACTCGTGCTAATGAGGACGACGAAGAGGATATGACCGACGAGCTTGCGGTCAATGCGGACTTCGACGATGACGACGGTGCTATGGAACGTGAAGTTTAATTCGAACACGGTATCGATTCGAATTCTTAAAACGGGATTGTCGATTTTCATCGTCTATCATCTGCTTGCGATCTTGATTCTTCCGATGGGGAGTGGACTGATCATTCGTGAGCTCGGTCACCATTTCATTGCCTACGCGAATCACGCCGGGCTCAATACGACGTGGCAGTTTTTCTCGCCAGGCCCAAGTGCCGTATTTTATCTCGAATACACGTACAACTATCCGAATTTGAGTGCCGACGACGACGCTTTGCCTGTTGAGAGCGAACCGCAGCGAATCCCTGAGAAACGAAACGGCCGAATGATCAACGACTTCTACATTCGCAAGCTCGCCTCACTTCAGTATCTTGCAATTAGTCCGCAGCGAACTGAGCAGTTTTTGGTGCCCTGGCTGTGCGCTAAGGATAAGGCCGCCGAGTCGATCACGCTTCGCCGAGTCGTTGGTGAGCTTGAAAATTTGGAACGACATCGTGGTGAGTTCGGTGCTGACTCGTTTGCCGAGATGTCAGAAACCCGCACGATGGACCTTACAACCATTAACTGTCCCGAAAGAGTCCAATGATCCGTCATTTGCGGCCCATCCAGATTGCCGTCGATCGGTTCTTCTTTTCTTTCTCAGCGCCGGCTTCGGCGGGTGTTTTTCGTATTTTTTTTGGTGTGACTCTTTTGATCAATGTTCTTCTTCGGGTTGAACACTCGGATTTCTATTTTGGCTCGGCCGGAAATATTCCCCCCGACGAAGCGCTCTCGATCATTCCTGATTTTTATCGCCCGTGGGTTTCTTGGTTTCCAGATTCTCTGAACGGTGCCTATGGATTTCAGATTGTCATGATCGTGGCACTGGTACTTTTAATTCTTGGGCCCTTTGGTCGTATGGGAACAAGAATCACTGCTTTGATCGTCATGATCTGCCATCTCGCGCTGGTGCAGCGTAACTTTTCGATTGTGTATGGCGCAGACCGTGTGACGTCGTTTTGGATTTTCGGACTTTGTTTCATCGATTCGGCGGAACGATTTTCAGTTCGTCGCTGGCTCTATCAGCGTCGGAAAATAAATTTTGTTTTCGAACCCGAGTGGTCTCGGATTCTTTCGAGCGTCGGGATTCGTCTGGTTCAAATTCAGCTGTGTGTGATTTACATGTACACCGGTTTTGAAAAACTCAAAGGCGGGGACTGGTGGGATCAGACGGCCGTCTGGAAGGTGCTTGGCAACGAGCAGCTGATGATCGCCGATTTTAGTTTTTTACGTAATGTGCCACTCGTGATCGGACTTGCAACGTGGGGGACAGTTTTGTTCGAAGTTTATGCGCCGATCCTCTTTTGGCCCAGGGCCACTCGGAAGTGGGCCCTGCTCGCGGGGTGGGGACTTCATGTCGGTATCGCGCTTGTCATGGGCCTTTACATCTTTAGTTTCACGATGATGGCGGCTTACTTACTCTTCGTTGATCCGCGGGTGGTGGACCGGGTTGTTACCCTCGCGTCTGATAAAGTTCGGCGATTCGGTCAGCGATCTTAACGCCGTCGCACGCGGCCGATGTGATTCCTCCGGCATAACCTGCACCCTCGCCCGCAGGGTAAAGCCCTGCGTGAGAGACCGACTCAAGGTCTTCAGTCGCTCTTGTCAGTCTCACCGGGCATGACGTACGTGATTCGACTCCGTGAAACTGCGCTTGTTCAGAGATGAAACCCTTCATCTTCGAATTAAACGCTTCCAGCGAAACACGCATTCGCTGCGTCAGGTCTTTAGGCAGAATTTCATCGAGGCGAACGGCCGCAACACCGCTCGGCGAACTGGTCGGTAGTGTGGGGCCAAGACGTCCTTCAAGAAAATCGATCACGCGCTGGGCGGGGATGGCTTTTTTTGAAGCACGACCGGCCGAAGCCTCGCTTTGAACTCTTGAAAACGCATCGGTCTCAAGTTTTCGTCGAAACGCCAAACCACCAAACAAAGATTCTTTGGTTGAACCGGAGCCAAATTTTTTCGCGTGATCAATTGAGATCACAATCGCCGAATTGGCATAGGGAGAATTTCGATTGTAGTTCGACATTCCATTGGCAACGACGCCGTCGGCTTCAGTACCGCTGGAAAGCACGTAGCCCCCGGGGCACATGCAAAATGAATAAACGCCGATTCCCGTTTTATCATCATGATCGGCCAAGCGGTAATTCGCGCTTCCCAAAGCCGGATGATCCCACGCTGAACGGTACTGGATTTTATTGATCGCTTCTTGTGGGTGCTCGATGCGAAGGCCCAGCGCAAAACTTTTGCCTTCCATAAAAACGCCCTGATCATGGAGGCGGTACAAAATGTCTTCGGCCGAATGTCCCGTGGCCAGAATCACGTGATCCGAACGAAATTCGCGACCCGAAGCCGTTCGAACGCCCACGACACGCGTCGTTCGTCGTGCGCCAGTTTTCTTGTCAACCATTGGATTCGCGACGGTTTCAGATTCCGTGATGAGTTCCGACATCGGTGTGTCGAAATGAATTTCACAACCGCTTTGAAGTAAAAACTCTCGAAGTTTAGGAATCACGCGGCGAATTTTATCCGACCCCACGTGCGGGTTTGAAAGCCACCGAATTTCTTCCGGGGCTCCGAACCGAATGAGGCGATCCATCACGTAAGGAATGTGCGGCGATTTAATACGAGTGATCAGTTTCCCGTCGGAATAAAGGCCCGCGCCACCTTCGCCAATGCAGACATTGTTATTGGGATCTAAGTCACCATAGCGCCAAAACCGATTGATCGCGCCAATTCGTTTTTCACCGATGGATCCTCGTTCTAAAATCACGCAAGGGATTCCACGCTCAACCAAGCGCACGGCCGCAAAAAGTCCCGCGGGTCCTGTGCCGATGACCAGGGGTTTTGCTCGGGATTTTGGCCATTGAATTCGAACGGGGTCATGATTGGGCGTGGTCGGCACTTCACCATCCGTAAAAACTTCGACCGAGTAAATCCAAAGAGGTGTTTGATTGGACCTTCTTGCGTCCACGCTTTGGCGCAAAATTCGGTGGCTCGTGTATT
>LNFM01004701.1_pt1 | contig 47303 bp, 48 predicted proteins | sample 596031 | NCBI WGS metagenome assembly LNFM01 (sample SAMN04254537, study PRJNA301005) | activated carbon metagenome | isolation source: dual media filters at the Ann Arbor, Michigan drinking water treatment plant | place: USA: Ann Arbor
CGCGGCTGTGCGTGAGCTTCAGCGCCTGGATGGCGGCGCTGGCGGTCTTGCGGATGACGTAGAGCTTGCGTTCCAGCGCGTCGGGCACGATGACGTCGGCACCGCGGCCGATGAAGATCTGCTTGATGACGGGTTCCTTGGCGCGCACGGCCGGGCTCATGGGCATGCTGCGGTCCACGGGCACGTCGCGCCAGCCCAGCAGCACCTGGCCCTCGGCCTTCACGGCGCGCGCCAGTTCCTGTTCGCAGGCCAGGCGGCTGGCGTGTTCCTTCGGCAGGAAGATCATGCCGACGCCGTATTCGCCCGGCGGCGGCAGTTCGACGCCAATGCTGCCATCAGGCGCCTGGCCCGACACGGCCATCTCTGCCCGGTACAGCTCGTCGGGCAACTGGATCAGGATGCCGGCGCCGTCGCCCATCAGCTTGTCGGCACCGACCGCGCCACGGTGGTCCAGGTTTTCCAGGATCTTCAGGCCCTGCTGGACGATGCTGTGTTCCTTTGCGCCCTTGATGTGGGCGACGAAGCCCACGCCGCAGGCGTCGTGTTCCTGCCGGGGGTCGTACAGGCCGTGTTCGGCCAGACTGGCAATCTCGGCGTCACGGGCGGCGGGGGTTTGGTCAGGCACGGGCTTCTCCGGGGCGGGGATGGGGCGGGGCGCAAGTGCGCACTTCGGTAGGTCTCGGAAGTTACCGCAGTGCAGCAACCGCGGCAAGCGAAACAATCGGGGTCAGACACGCAATCAGAGCCCTGACATCACGAGGGCAAAAATACGGGGACAGGCTTTCGATCTCAGTCCACTTCCTGTCGCAGGTCGCTATGCACGCGGTGTGCCATGCCCAGGACCCTGGGGCTTCCTGGGGCGTCCTGGTGGCCTGGGGCGAACCGGGCGCGGGGTCAACCGGGCCAGCTCGGTGGCAAAGGACGGTGAACCGATGGCCCAGCCCCCCAGTGCCGCCTGCTGCCAGGCCCGGGCCTGCGCAGCCGATACGCCTTCGGCGAGGCGGCGCCGATAGGCGGCTTCGCGTTCGAAGGGCGTGTTGCCCAGGGCCCAGAACTCCGGCGGGTGCGCCAGCATCGGGTCTGGCCGGCCGGCCAGACGAAGGCTGGCGCTGGTCTGGCTGGCTTCCGCGGCCATGCCGTCAACCCAGGCCAGCAGGGACAGCAAGGTGGCGCCGGATTCGACCGGGGCGCATCTGTATCGCCCGTCCCACAGCGTGCCGGCCCGGCCATGGCGGCGGTTGTAGGCGCTGACGTAGCGCCGGCCCACCGACTGCAGCAGCCGGCTCGGGCCCGTGGCAGAGGCCGGCCTGACCAGCAACAGCACCTGATCGTCGAGCAGAGCCCAGGCCAGCAGCTCCACGCCGCTGGCGGGGGCCGATTCCCGCAATGCCGCGAGGTAGTTGGCGCGGTCGATGTCGTCGACGAACACGGGCCGGTCACCATGGCCGCGCTGCACCAGCACATGGGCGTGGCCGGGAACGACCAGGCGGGGCAGGCGGGCCACGGGGGAGTCGACGTCAGTCGCCGAACACCCGGCGCCCCGTCAGGCGATGGTGCTCGCGCAGGGCATAGCGGTCGGTCATGCCGGCGATGTAGTCGGCCACGGCGCGGGCGCCGTCGGGGGCAGACGCAAAGTCGGCCGGCATCGCTGCGGGGTCGGCACGGTAGGCCTTGAACAGTTCGACGAGGGCAGTGCGCGCCAGCGCCGTGGTCTGCACCACCTGGGGGTGACGGTAAAGGGCGCTGAACAGGAAGCGCTGAAGCTCGGTGATCTGGGCCTGCAATGCCGGGCTGAAACGCACCAGCGGCGGTGCCCTGCGCGCGGCGTCTGCGTCGGCGGGGCCATGCTCGTGCAGGGCCCCGCGAGTGGCCTCGATCAGGTCGGCCACCTGGGCCGACAGCATCCGGCGCAAGGTCTCGAACAAGAGCCGCCGCCCGGGCTGGCCGGCCAGGGCCGGATACTCGTCCAGCACCTGCTGCTTCCATTGCGCAAACAGCGGCACGGTGTCCAGCTGCGCCATGGACAGCAGGCCCGAGCGCACGCCGTCGTCGATGTCGTGCGCGTTGTAGGCCATGGCGTCGGCCAGGTTCACCAACTGGGCTTCCAGGCTGGGCTGGGTGCCGTCGACGAAGCGCTGCGCCGGGCCCTCGGGTTCGGCCTGCACCAGCCGCGCGGCGTTGCGTGCCGAACAGTGCTTCAGGATGCCTTCGCGCGTTTCGAAACTCAGGTTCAGGCCGTCGAATGCGGGGTAGCGGGCCTCGAGTTCGTCGACCACGCGCAAGGACTGCAGGTTGTGTTCGAAGCCGCCGTGTTCGCGCATGCATTCGTGCAGTGCGTCCTGGCCGGCATGGCCGAAAGGCGTGTGGCCCAGGTCGTGGGCCAGGGCGATGGCCTCGACCAGGTCTTCGTTGAGCTGCAGCGCGCGCGCCGCAGAGCGGCCCAGCTGCGCCACTTCCAGCGAATGGGTCAGGCGGGTGCGGAACAGGTCGCCTTCGTGGTTGATGAAGACCTGGGTCTTGTAGACCAGCCGCCGGAACGCCGTGCTGTGGACGATGCGGTCGCGGTCGCGCTGGTGTTCGTTGCGCGGCGGCGCCGGAGGTTCGGGCACGCGGCGGCCACGGGTGCGACGCGGGTCGCTGGCCCAGGGCGCCAGCGGGGCAGGGTAGGCGGGCAGGGCTGGCGTGGTCACGCCGACAGGCTGTGGCGCTGGATGACCCGGGCCACCAGTGCGTCGGGTGCGGGCCGCAGCGCGGCGCTGCCGGGCCGGTCGATCACGACGAAGCGGATCTCGCCGGCGCTGGTCTTCTTGTCCAGGCGCATCAGTGCCAGCCACTGTTCGGTGGGCATGTGCGGCGCCTGGATGGGCAGGCCAGCCGCTGCAATGATTCGCTGCAGCCGTTGCGCGAAGCTGGCATCGACCAGGCCGAGTTCGACCGACAGCGAAGCCGCCATGACCATGCCGCAGCCCACGGCTTCGCCATGCAGCCACTGGCCATAACCCATCCCGGCCTCGATGGCGTGGCCGAAGGTGTGACCGAAGTTCAGGATGGCGCGCAGCCCGCTTTCGCGCTCGTCCTGGCCCACCACCTGGGCCTTGATCTCGCAAGAGCGCCGCACTGCATGCGCCAGCGACGCCGGGTTGCGCGCCAGCAGGGCGGGCAGCTGCGCCTCGATCCAGTCGAGGAATGCCATGTCGGCGATCGGGCCGTACTTGATGACTTCGGCCAGGCCGGCCGAGAGTTCACGCGCCGGCAGCGTGGCCAGTGTCGACAGGTCGCACACCACGCGGGCCGGCTGGTAGAAGGCGCCGATCATGTTCTTGCCGCGCGGGTGGTTGATGGCGGTCTTGCCGCCCACCGACGAGTCCACCTGCGCCAACAGCGTGGTGGGCACCTGCACGAAGGGCACGCCGCGCATGAAGCTGGCGGCGGCGAAGCCCGTCATGTCGCCGATGACGCCACCACCCAGCGCGAACAGCACGGTCTTGCGGTCGCAGCCCCGGGCGAGCAGGTGGTCGAAGATCAGGTTCAGCGTGGTCCAGTCCTTGTGGGCCTCGCCGTCGGGCAGCAGCACCGTGCTGACCTGGCCGTAATGCGGCGCCAGGGCCTGGCGCAGTGGCACTTCGTACAGCGCGGCAATGGTCGGGTTGCTGACGATCACGGCCTGTGCGGCTTGCGGCAGGGCGGCCCAGGCGGCAGCATGGCCCAGCAGGCCGGGCTGGATGAGGATGTCGTAGCGGCTGTCGCCTGCGGCGACTTGCACGGTGTTTTCCAGCAGCGAAGTCATGCCCGCGAGTTTATGCCGCGCCCCAGGATGGGCGTGGCCGGCGTCGCGCGGTCAGGAGGCAGGCTGGTCGATGGGCGAAGGCACCTGGCCCGGGTCGACGATGCCGGCCAGTTCCAGCTGCATCAGCACCATGCCCAGCAGTGCGTGCACCGAAGGCCGCGCCGACTCGACGACGAAGTGTGCCGTGCGGCGGTACAGGGGGTCGCGTTCACGGTAGAGCTCGCGCAGGCGCTTGAGCGGGTCGGCCACCTGCAGCAAGGGCCGCTGCGTGTCGTGGCGCAGCCGGCGGTGCAGTTCATCGGCGGTGGACCGCAGGTAGAAGACATGGCTGCGCGAATGCAGGGCGTCGCGGTTCGACGGCCGCAGGATGGCGCCACCGCCAGTGGCCAGCACGATGCCGGGCCGTTGCGTGAGTTCGTCGATCACGTCCTGCTCGATGTCGCGAAACGCGTCTTCGCCCTGCTGGGCGAAGTAGTCGCGGATCGGCATGCCGATGCGGTGTTCGATCTCGGTGTCGCTGTCGACGAACTTCAGCCCGAGCTGGCGCGCCAGGTGGCGCCCGACCGTGGACTTGCCACAGCCGGGCATGCCGACGAGGGAGAGCGAAGGTGCGACGTCAGCGGCAGAGGTTGGCACGGGCTCGGCCGTCGGGCGTTTCCACCACCGGACGAATCGCTTCGGTAGGCTCTTCTCCGTAGGGGCTGAGGACAAAAGGCGGCGCCGGCTCGGCCTGGACCGCGGTGAACGGAACGATGAGGCGGCCGGTGAAGCTGGCTCGGCCTTCCGTGCCGGCCACACCCGATGCTGCCACTGTCAGTTCGTACTTCACCCAGCTGCCGTAGTTGCGCGGGTAGGTGATGCGCAAGGGAATCCGGCCGGTTGAATCGGTGCGGTGGGGCGGAGGACCTTCGAACGACACCACGACGTCGGCCTTGCGCGGCTCCAGCTGTCCGTTGTTGTTGGCGTCTTCGACACCGCCATTGGAGTAGACCTCGAGAACGCCGTTGCGGTTGACGTCCTCGTTCTCGCAATCGAAAGCGACGACCTGCTGCACCCAGCGGTCGGAGTCCAGCGGGCGGATCCAGCGACCGCGCGAGTAGGTCAGCAGGTCCAGCAGCGGACTGATGGGGGTGTCGGCCTTGGCCAGGCCCGATGAGTCGTTGACCTGCACGACGAACCGCTGAATGTAGACGAGCGGGTCGTCGAGCACGACCTGGTTGTCCGTGCCGATGGTCACCGAGAGCGGGTCGGAGACGACGGTCAGGCTGGTGACGGTCGCAACCGGGCTGGAGTTCGGGCAGGTACCCGCCGGGAAGTCCACGTAATCCCAGCAGGCGCGGACCGAGACGCCGTCCGTCGGGCTGAACCGGGATCCTGGAATGTAGGCCGACAGCGCGATGCCGTTGGCGTCGCTGTAGACCAGGGTCGAGCCCGAGGACATGGTGCCGCCGATGGAGTTGATGTCTCCGTTCAGGTCGAAGCGGACACGGATGTTCTGGATCGGCTGGTTGGCATTGCCGACGAACAAGGCGCGGATCTCGGCGCGGTTCTGGCTGGACCCTGGGCCGTTCACGACCACCACGCTCGGGTTGGCACGAACGCTGGCCGACCGCACCGAGCCCGCCTGGGCCGGGGGAATGACGCCGGCACCCGTCTGCACGATGACGGTGGTGAGATTTTCGACACCGCCTGCAACGGCGCGGATCGCCACATTACCCGACGCCACGGGGGCAGAGTAGCGGTACTCGAAGGCGCCGTTGAGGTCGGTCACGGCTTCGGTGGCGACGCCATCGGGTCCGCTGATGCGTATGGGCAGCGCGGCCATGGCCGAATTGCTGGCGTCGGTCACCCGGTACTGGATCGTGCCGGGCGTGCCGGGCAGCAGGACGGCGGGCAGAGCCGTGGCCGCGATGCGCGTGCCGGTGACCTGCAGCACGGCTTCGCGCGTCAGTGTGCCGCTGATGGCGGTGACCACGATGGGCCGGTTCGTCGGATTCGAGCCGATGCTGATGGCCCCGCTGACCACGCCGGTGTTCGAGGTGGCGGGTCCGGTCACGATGATCGAGGCACCGTTGTTGACGCGCAGCGTGACGGGGATGCCCGAGATCGCGTTGCGGTTGTTGTCGACCGCCGTCACGGTGGCCGTGACCGTGGCCGTGCCGGAATTGGGGATGCTGGGCGCGCTGAGCACCAGCGAGATGTCTGACGCCGTGGGCACCGGCTGCGAAGCCGTGATGACGGTGAGGTTCGCGGTCTTGCTCAAGGCGCCCGAACGCGCGGTCACGACGATCGTGCGGTTCGTGAGGTTGGCGCCGATCCCGACGCTGGCTTCGTACAGGCCGGTGGCGCTGGTGACGGCGCCGGTGGTGGTGACGGTGACGACAGCGTCGTTGTCGGCCGTGATCGTGACAGGCACGTTGGGCAGCGCATTGCGGTTGGCGTCGAGCGCGGTGACGGTGGCCGTGATGGTCTGGGTGCCGCTGTTGGCGATCGAGGCCGAACTCAGCACCAGCACCAGGTCGGCAGCCGTGGGCGCTGCCGCGCCGCCGCCCGGGCCGCCGCCGAATGGCGGTGCACCTGAATCACCACCACCGCCGCCGCAAGCCGCCAGCACCAGCAGGCTGCAGATCGAAAAAAGTCTTTTGAGAATTGTCATGGTCGATGTCCTGCGTCTTGGCGGCGCGCGGAAGCGAAAGCGGGCGTCGCTTACGTCGGGAAGGCTGGAGGCTGGCGCGGCTGGGGGTTCAGCGTGCAGCCGAACGGTCGGTCACGATCTTGGGCGTGATGAACACCAGCAATTCGCTCTTGGTCGTGCTGCGCACCCGGTTCTGGAACAGCAGGCCCAGGTAGGGAATATCGCCCAGCAGCGGCACCTTGTTGATCTCGTTGCGCTCGTCCTGCGTGAAGATGCCGCCGATGACGACCGTGCCGCCGTTTTCCACCAGCACCTGGGTCTGCACCTGCTTGGTGTTGATGGCCGGGCCGGCCGCGGTCAGCGCGCCACGGCTGTCCTTGTTGACCAGCAGGTCCAGGATGACGTTGCCTTCAGGGGTGATCTGAGGCGTGACTTCCAGGCTCAGGCTGGCCTTCTTGAACGACACCGAGGTGGCGCCGCTGCTGGTGGCCTGCTGGTAGGGGATTTCCTCGCCCTGCTCGATGCGCGCCTTGGTCTGGTCGGCCGTGATGATGCGCGGGCTGCTGACGATGTTGCCTCTGCCCTCGGCTTCCAGCGCCGACAGTTCCAGGTTCAGGAAGCGGTTGGCCGTGGCGCCGAACAGGCTCAGCGCAATGGTGGCGGCCGATGCGCTGGCGAAGCTGGTGTTGGCCGGCAGGTTCACGAACTGCGAGTCGGGGATGAAGCTGCTGTCGGTGTTCGGCGTCTGGCCGGTGGTGACACCGATGTTCGAATAGTTGCCCCCAATCGCCGCGTAGTTGCCGCCACCCACGCCGTAGCCCGGGATGCCGCCCCGCACGCCGCGCAGGTCGGTGCCGCCCAGCTTCACGCCCAGGGCGCGGCCGAAGCTGTCGTCGGCTTCGACGATGCGGGCTTCGATCAGCACCTGGCGCACCGGGATGTCGATCTTGCTGATGAGCGACTGGATCTCCTCGAGCTTGCTCGGGATGTCGCTGACGAAGAGCTGGTTGGTGCGGGTCTCGAAGATGACGCTGCCGCGCGGCGACAGGATGCGGGTGTTGGTGCTGCCGCCACCGCCGCCGCCGCCACCCTGCGACAGGTTCTGCCCGGTCAGGCCCTTGGCCACTTCCTCGGACTTGGTGTAGTTCAGCTGGAACGACTGGGTGCGCAGCGGCTCGAGTTCCTCGATCTTCCGCTTTGCTTCCAGGTCGACCTGTTCCTTGGCGGCGAGTTCGTCCTTGGGCGCGATCCACAGCACGTTGCCGTTCTTGCGCACGCCCAGGCCCTTGGCCTGCAGGATGATGTCCAGGGCCTGGTCCCAGGGCACGTCTTTCAGGCGCAGGGTGACGGTACCGGTGACGGTGTCGCTGGTGACGACGTTGAAGTTGGTGAAGTCGGCAATCACCTGCAGCAGCGCGCGAACTTCGATGTTCTGGAAGTTCAGGCTGAGCTTTTCGCCCTGGAAACCCACGCCCTGTGTCAACTTGTTGGGGTCGAGCTTGACCGGCCGCACTTCCAGGACGAACTGGTTGTCGCTCTGGTAGGCGCTGTGTTCCCAGGCGCCGGTGGGTTCGACCACCATGCGTACGCGGTCGCCTGACTGGAACGTGGAAATGCTGCGCACCGGCGTGCCGAAGTCGGTGACGTCCAGGCGGCGGCGCAGGCTGTCGGGCAGGGTGCTGCGCAGGAATTCGACGACGAGGCTCTGCCCCTGCTGGCGGATGTCCACGCCCACCTGCGTACTGGGCAGGTTGACGACGATGCGGCCGGCGCCGTCGCTGCCGCGACGGAAGTCGATGTCGCGCAGGCCTTGCGGGTTGTTGTTCTGCGGCGGTGCAAAGCTGGTGGCTGCCGCGGCCGTGGCCGGGCCGCCAGTGGCGCTGGGGGCGGCGGCCAGGGCATCGCCGCTGCTGCCGCTGACGCCGTCGAGCACCAGCACCAGGGCCTTGCCCTGCAACTGGGCGCGGTAGCTGGAAGCCTGCTTGAGGTTCAGCACCAGGCGCGTGCGTTCACCCGCCTGCGCCACGTTGATCGACCGCAGGTTGCCCTGGTTGATCTCGATGCTGTTGCGGCCCATGGCATTGGCCACGCCCGGCAGGTCGATGGCGATGCGCGGTGGCGACTGCACCGAGAAGCCGCTGGGCACGGCGGTCAGCGCTTCGCTGAGCTCGATGCGCACCACCTCGGTACCGGCCTGCTGGTTGCTGGTGATGGACTGGATGGCGTTCTGCGCCCAGGCACCGCCGGGAGCAGCCATGAGGCTGGCTGTGAGGGCCAGCGTGGCCATTGCTGCCATGGCGGCACGCCAGTGGGGCCCGTGGGACATGTTGCGGCTCTCCTGAGAATTCATCATCGCGCCCGCTCTTGCAGTTGCAGGGTGGCCGGGCGTTCAATCCATTCGCCGGCGGCGTCCTGGACAATTTCACGCAGGCTGACTTCGGTTTCTGAAATGGCGGTGACGCGGCCGTAGTTCTGGCCCAGGTAGTCACCCACTTTCACTTGGTACAACAGGTTGTCCACCCGCAGCAGGGCAAACGGACTGGCACCGCGGGCCACGCTGCCGACCATGGTCATGCCGTCCAGCGGGTAGGACTCCAGCGGCTCCTTGCGCCGGTTCAACTGCGCCGACAGCAGCGAGTTCGGCGCGCGGGCCTCTTGCCGGATGGCCACGGTCAGCTTCTGCGTGCTGAAAGGCTCGACGCCTTGCGCCGCCTGGTAGGGCTGTGGGTCGAACTTCTTGGGCGGGAGCAACGGCGTGACGTTCGGCTTGGCTTCGCGGCGCTGCTGCTCCATCCATGTCTGCAGTTCGTCGGTGCCTTCGCCGCAGCCAGCCAGCAAGGCTGCTGCCAGCACGGCTGCAGTCAGGTGCATCGGCTTCATGGCTTGGCCCCTCCGGCCGTGGCCTTGGCCTTGGCCTGGCGCTGTTCGGCCACTTCGGTGGGGTCCAGGTAGCGGTAGGTGTGGGCCGTGGCGTCCATGGCCAGCATGCCCGAGGTGCTGTCCCGCGCCTGCAGCGGCGCGATCGAGAGGTTCTGCAGCGTCACGATGCGAGACAGGTTGGCGACGTCTGCAGCGAACGCCCCAATGTCGTGGTAGCGGCCGCTGACACGGATGGTGATCGGGAGTTCGGCGTAGTAGTCCTTGACCTGCACCTGGCCAGGGCGGAACAGTTCGAACTGCAGGCCGCGGCCCAGACCGGCCTGGTTGATGTCTGACAGGAGGGCGTCCATGTCGGCCTTGCCGGGAAGCTGCTTTTCCAGCTGTGTGACGTATTCCTGCACCTGCTGCTTCTGCTTGCGCAGTTCAGTCAGGTTGACGGCCTGCGCCAGGCGGTTGCGGTATTGGTCCTTCAGCCCGGGTTCGCGGGCGCGTTCGGCTTCCAGGTCTTCGGTGCTGGTGGACAGCACCGCAAACCAGGACAGCCCAACAATCGCGGCCGTGACAGCCAGCCACACGGCCAGTTTCGGCAGCACCTGCCACTGGCCAGGCTCTTTCCAGTCCACGCCGCGGAACTGCGAGGCGGCCCGTTCGAACATTCCGCCGAAGTCGATCGAGGGTGAGGGCGACTTGGTAGCCATGTCAGGTTTTCTTGTCCGTGCTGGCCGGAGCCGACGCGGCCGGAATGGCGGCCGGGGCGGCGGCGGGGGGCTGGGGCCGCTTCAGGTTGACGCGCATCGAGAAGTCGAACAGGCGCCGTTGTTCGCGGTTCGCGGCCGTCAGCGTCGCGACCTTGATTTCCACGAGTTCGGGCCGTTCGAGCCACGGCGAGTTGTAGAGCGTGTTGCGCAGGAATTCGCTGACCCGCTCGTTGGTCTGGGCCACGCCGGTGACAGCGACCACCTGACCGGTCTGCTTGATGCTCGTGAGGTACACGCCTTCCGGCGTCTGCTTGACGAGTTCGTCGAGCAGATGGATGGGCGTGTTCCGGTCGGTCTGCAGGTCTTCGACCGCCTTTTGACGCGCCTTCAGCGCTTCGATTTCCGAACGCAGCGTGGCAATGTCCTTGATCTGGGAGTCCAGACGTGCAATCTCCGACTGCAGGAAGTCATTGCGTGCCTGTTGCGCAGCCGTCATCTGCTGCAGCACGGAATACCAGACCAGGGCAATCGCAGCACCGGCCAGGGCGAACGCTGCCACGCCGACGAAGAACGCACGCTTGCGCTGGAGGCGCTTGGCCTCGCGGTGCGGCAGTAGGTTGATCAGGATCACTGCAGGAACCTCCGCATCGCCAGGCCGCAGGCCGTCAGGTACGAAGGCGCTTCGCGGCGGACGCGGCTTTCACGCACGGCCGAACCCAGCTGCATGTGCTCGAAGGGATTGACGATGTTGGACGCGAAGCCGGTCAGGTCGGTGACGCGGTCCTTCAAGCCGGGCAGGGTGGCCGTGCCGCCGGCCAGCATCACGTAATGCACCTTGTGGTGCGGGGTGCTGGTGAAAAAGTACTGCAGGGCGCGACCGATTTCCTGGCTCAGGCTGTCGACGAACGGGGCCAGGATGGCGGTGTCGTAGTCTTCGGGCAGGTCGCCGCTGAGCTTCTTGGCTTCTGCTTCCTCGAAGCTGAAGCCGTATTGCCGGCTGATCAGCTGGGTGAGCTGGCTGCCACCGAAGGCCTGATCGCGGTCGTAGAGCATTTCGTCGTCGCGCAGCACCTTCAGGCTGGTGGTGTCGGCACCGATTTCGAACAAGGCCACCAGGGCGTCGCGGCCTTCGTTTGGCAGACCCTGGACGATGCGGCCGATGGCCAGTCGCGAAGCGTGTGATTCGATGTCCAGAACCACTGGCTTCAGGCCGGCGGCTTCGGCCAGGCCCTGGCGGTCCTGCACGCGGTCCTTGCGGCTGGCGGCAATCAGCACCTCGACGTCGCCAGCCGATGTGGCGCTGGGGCCCATTACGCAGAAGTCGAGACTGACCTCGTCCAGCGAAAACGGGATGTACTGGTTGGCCTCGGACTCGACCTGCAGTTCCATTTCTTCTTCGCGCAGGCCGGCCGGCAGCATGATCTTCTTGGTGATGACGGCCGACTGCGGCATGGCCATCACGACCTGCTTGCTGCGCGTGCCGCTTTTGCTGACGACGCGCTTGACGGCGTCGGCGACCTCGTCGAACTTCTCGATCTGGCCGTCGGTGATCCAGCCTTTCTCGAAGGGCTCCGAGGCGAATCGCTCGAGCACAAATTCGCCCGAGGAGGTCTGGCCGAGTTCCACCAGCTTGACGCTGGACGAGCTGATGTCCAGGCCGATCATCGGTGGGTGCTTGCGGCCCAGCAGTGCGTCGAGAAAACTCAAATCGAATGCTCCACGGCCGGATGAGATGAAGTTGACTACCCGCTTGCGGGCTTGTTAAGAAGTCACTTGAATGCTAGCAGCAAAGCCCTTGTGAACAGCCGAATAACGGGGTGGTTCCGCCCCCATCTCCGGTACTGGCACGATGGGCAACGACAGTGCCGCAGCCGGGCTTTTAGCTGCATTGCGCCTGCGGTGACAACCCTTTTGGCCTGGAAACAGCAATTGGTGACCACCCTGTTCACGAGAACGTGGACAAGTTCGCGTTTGCCCATTGCGACGAGCGCGGGTCGGGGTGGCTGCTGCGCCTTGCGGCTTTCAGACAGAATGCAGCCAAGAGCTTCGTCCTGACGCGTGAATTCCCCCACTCCTGCCCCCGCCTCATCGGCTGCCCTGCCAGGCTGGCTGCGAGCAGGCCTGCGTGGGCTCGGCTGGATCTTCGGGCTGGCCGTGGCCGGTTTGCTTGGGGTCTTGTGCATGGTGGCGCTGGCGCTGGCCGTGGCCTACCCGAACCTGCCCGAGATCAGCAGCCTCACCGATTACCGGCCCAAGCTGCCCCTGCGCGTGTATTCGTCCGACGGCGTGGAACTGGGGGAGTTCGGCGAAGAGCGGCGGACCTTCGTGCCCATTGCCGAAATCCCCCAGGTGATGAAGGACGCGGTACTGGCAGCAGAGGACGCGCGCTTCTACCAGCACGGCGGGGTCGACTACAAGGGTGTGGCACGGGCGGCGCTGGAGAACCTGCGGGACGCCCGCAGCCAGGGTGCGTCGACCATCACCATGCAGGTGGCGCGTAACTTCTATCTGTCCACCGAGAAGACCTTCACGCGCAAGATCTACGAGATCCTGCTGGCCCTGAAGATCGAAAGCATGCTCAGCAAGGACCAGATCCTCGAGCTGTACATGAACCAGATCTTCCTGGGTCAACGCGCCAGCGGCTTCGCTGCGGCTGCAGAAACCTACTTCGGCAAGAAGCTGAAAGACGTGACGGTGGCCGAGGCCGCGATGCTGGCAGGTTTGCCGAAGGCGCCTTCGGCCTACAACCCGATCGCCAACCCGAAACGCGCCACTCTGCGTCAGCGTTACATCATCGACCGCATGTTCGAGACCGGCTTCATCACCGAAGCCCAGCACGACGAGGCCAAGGCCGCCGAGTTGCGTTACCGCACCCAGACTGAAGTCGCGGTCCACGCCGAATTCGTGGCCGAGACAGCGCGGCAGCTGGTCTTTGCACAGTATGGTGAGGAAGCCTATTCGCGGGGCCTGAATGTCTACCTCAGCGTCAGTGCCGTCGACCAGGTCGTGGCTTATCACGCACTGCGCCGTGGCCTGATGGACTTCGAGCTGCGCCAGGTCTATCGCGGCCCCGAAGCCTATGTCGACCTGCCGGCCGACGAGACCACGCTCGACGCCCGCGTGGCCGAAGCGTTGGCAGACCGGCCGCAGCGCGACGACCTGGTCGCTGCGGTCGTGCTCGAAGCCAGCCCGCGCAAGGTGGTGGCCATGCTGCAGTCGGGCGACACCGTCACCATCACTGGCGACGGGCTGCGGCCGGTCACCTCGGGCCTGGCAGCCAAGGCGCCGCCCAAGGTCCAGATCCGCCGGGGCGCGGTGGTGCGCCTGTACCGCACGCCGCGCTTCAACAAGGGTGGCTGGGCGGTGACGCAGCAGCCCGAGGTGGAAGGTGCGCTGGTGGCGCTGGACCCGCGTGACGGCAGTGTTCGTGCGCTCGTGGGCGGTTTCGACTTCGGCAAGAGCAAGTTCAATCACGTCACCCAGGCCTGGCGCCAGCCCGGCTCGAGCTTCAAGCCCTTCATTTATTCAGCGGCTCTGGAGCGGGGTTTCACCCCCGGCACCATCATCAACGACGCGCCGCTGTTCTTCAGTGCCGGCGTCACCGGCAGCCAGCCCTGGGAGCCGAAGAACTACGACGGCAAGTTCGACGGCCCCATGCCGCTGCAGACCGCGCTGGCGAAGTCGAAGAACATGGTGTCGATCCGCGTGATGCAGTCCACTGGCGTCGACTTCGCCCAGGAATGGCTGCAGAACTTCGGGTTCGAGCGCAGCAAGCATCCGCCCTACCTCACCACGGCGCTCGGCGCCGGCTCGACCACGCCCATGCAGATGGCCACGGCCTACGCAGTGTTTGCCAACGGCGGATACCACGTCACGCCGCAGCTGATCACGCGCATCACCGACGCCAAGGGTCGGGTTCTGCTGGACACCCAGCCGGTTCCGCCCGACGAGACCCAGCGCACCGTGAGCGCGCGCAATGCCTTCGTCATGAGCACACTGCTGCAGGAAGTGACGCGCTCGGGCACGGCCGCGCGCGCGCAGGGCACTTTGAGGCGCCCCGACCTTTACGGCAAGACGGGCACCACCAACGATTCGATGGACGCCTGGTTCGCGGGCTATCAGCCCAGCCTGGTCGCGGTGGTGTGGATCGGCTACGACAACCCGCGCAAGCTGGGCGACCGCGAAACCGGGGGCGGGCTGGCGCTGCCGGTGTGGATCGAATGGATGCAGCACGCACTGAAAGACGTGCCGGTGCAGGAACCGCAGGCGCCGCCAGGGGTGGTGCAGGTGGGCGGCTACTGGACCTTCGAGGAATTCAGCCAGGGCGAAGGCATCAGCAGTGTCGGCCTGGAAGACGTGGTGCCTCAGGCCCCCAGCGAGGAAGAGCGCAGCAGCATCCTCGATCTTTTCCGCCGCTGAAGGCTGGCTGTCAAAAGCTCAGCGGCTTCGCGGCCTGCGCACTGGCGTGCCGGGACAGCGCGGCGATGAATTCGCTGCCGTCGCGCGTGTCGCGCCAGGCGCCTTCGACCCACTTGTAGTGAAAGCCACCACCGCGCGCGGCCAGCCACACTTCGTGCAGCGGTGGCTGGGTGTTGATGATCAGCTTGCTGCCGTTCGGGAAGCTCAGTTCGAGCAGGCCGCCACTGCGGTGGGTGTCGATGTCGATCACGTCGTCCTGAAGCCAGCGGTCGGCCGTGGCCTCGATGCGGGCCAGCAAGGCCTGTGTTTCGCGCTGGTAGTCGGCGTCGCTCATGCCACCGGCGGTGGCAGGGTGGGCGGGGGGTGTGCTCATAGAATTCAAGGTATGTCGAAAACTGCAAAATCGAGTGTAGCGGCGCGATCGATGGGTCCGTGGGCCACCATCCTGGCGATAGGGCTGGCCATGCTGACCGCGGGATGCGGGCAGAAAGGTCCGCTGACCTTGCCAGCGCCCGTGGCGGCCCCGGCGGCCCCGGCTTCGGCGCCCCGATGAGCGCGCTGCCGGGCGCCCCCAACCTGGCCCGGGCCGGGGCCGTGCTGCAGCTGGACGGACAGCCGCTGGCTGCGCTGGCCCAGGCTTTCGGCACGCCGCTGTTCGTCTATTCGCAGGCGGCGATGCTGGCGGCCGTGGGCGCTTACCAGCGCGCCCTGCAGGGCCGCCGGCATCTGGTCTGTTACGCGATGAAGGCCAATTCCAGCCTGGCCGTGCTTCAGACCTTCGCCCGGGCTGGATGCGGCTTCGACATCGTCAGCGGCGGTGAACTGGCGCGCGTGCTGGCGGCCGGCGGCGACCCGGCCCGCGTCGTCTTCTCCGGCGTTGGCAAGCGGCCGGCGGAGATGCGGCAGGCCATGCAGGCGGGCGTGCGCTGCTTCAACGTCGAGAGCACGGCCGAACTCGACACGCTCAACGCCGTGGCCCTGGCCATGGACCGCCGCGCGCCGGTGAGCCTGCGTGTCAACCCCGACGTCGATGCCGGCACCCACCCTTACATCAGCACCGGCCTGAAGGGCAACAAGTTCGGCATCGCCCATGCCCAGGCGGTGGCGGCCTATCGCCATGCCGCTTCTTTGCCTGGCTTGCAGGTGGTGGGGATCGACTGCCACATCGGGTCGCAGATCACGCAGGTCGCTCCTTACCTGGACGCGCTGGACCGCTTGCTGGACCTGGTCGAGCAGGTCGAGGCCGCCGGCATCCCCATTCACCACGTGGACGTGGGCGGCGGCCTGGGCATCACCTACAGCGACGAATCGCCGCCCGCGGCCGACGTGCTGGTGGCGCAGTTGCTGCAGCGCCTGGATGCCCGCGGCCATGGCCACCGTGAACTGCTGTTCGAGCCCGGCCGCAGCCTGGTGGGCAATGCCGGCGTTTTGCTGACCGAAGTGCTGGTGCTCAAGCCAGGGGCCGACGACGGCAGCGGCGGCAAGAACTTCTGCATCGTCGACGCCGCGATGAACGACATGGTGCGCCCGGCGATGTACGAGGCCTGGATGCAGATCGAAGCCTGCGTGCTGCGCGATGCCGTCCCGGCCACCTGGGACGTGGTCGGCCCGGTCTGCGAGAGCGGCGACTGGCTCGGCCGCGAACGTGTCCTGGCAGTGCAGCCCGGGGACATGCTGGCCATCCTGTCGGCCGGCGCCTATGGCATGACCATGTCCAGCAACTACAACACGCGGCCGCGCGCGGCCGAGGTGATGCTGGTCGACGGGCAGGCCCGACTGATCCGTCAGCGCGAGGCCGTCGCCAGCCTGTTCGCTGGCGAGCTTTTGCTGGACGCCCCGGAACCTGGCGCGTAGCGGACTAGATCCGGCCTTCCTCGACCGCGTGGCAGGCCACCTGCACCGAGGCGGTCGTGCCCTTGAACTGCATCAGCGCCGGCCGCTCCGCGCTACAGCGGGCGTTGGCATGGGGGCAGCGTGGGTGGAAGGCGCAGCCGCTGGGCGGGTTCAGAGGGTTCGGCACCTCGCCCTGCACCGGCGTGCGCGAGCGGCCGCTCATGTGGATGTCGGGAATGGCGTCGAGCAACATCCGCGTGTAGGGGTGGCGCGGGTGGCTGAAGAGTTCGGCCTTGTCGGAAACCTCGACCAGCCGGCCCAGGTACATCACGCCCACCTGGTCGGCCACGTGTCGCACCACGGCCAGGTTGTGGCTGATGAACAGATAGGTCAGGCCCTGCGTGCGCTGCAGGTCCTTCATGATGTTCAGCACCTGGGCCTGCACCGACACATCCAGTGCCGAAGTGGGTTCGTCGCAGACCAGGAATTCGGGTTGGGTGGCCAGGGCACGCGCGATGCTGATGCGCTGGCGCTGGCCGCCGCTGAACTGGTGCGGGAACTTCTCGACGTCGGCTGCAGCCAGGCCCACCTGCAGCAGCAGCGCGCCCACTTGTTCCCGCAGCCCGCTGCCTTCCTTGGCCAGGCCGTGCTCGCGCAGCGGCTCGGCCACGATGTCCAGCACCTTCCAGCGCGGGTTCAGGCTGGCATACGGGTCCTGGAAGATCATCTGCATGCGCTTGCGCAGCGTGCGCAGGCCAGCGGCGTTTTGCGCAGCGTCGGTGGGCTGGCCGTCGAAGCGCACGTCACCGCGCGTGGGCTGGTACAGGCCCACCAGCAGCCGCGCCACGGTGCTCTTGCCGCAACCCGATTCGCCCACCAGCGCCAGCGTCTTGCCGCGTTCGATGCTGAAGCTGACACCGTCGACCGCGTGCACGAACTGCCGCGGCTTGCGTTCCACCACCCGGTTCAACCAGGGTGCCGAGACATCGAAGACCTTGGCCAGGTCGCGCACTTCCACCAGGGCCGTCATGTCGTCACCTTCGTTTGTGCGACCAGCCAGCAGGCGGCCTTCGTTGGCCCGGCGTCGAACAGATCGGGCCGGTCCTGCCGGCACTTGTCGAAGACCTGCGGGCAGCGCGGGTTGAAGGCGCAGCCGCGCGGGATGTTGTTCAGGCGCGGCATCGCGCCGTCGATCTGCAACAGGCGTTCGCGGTTGTCTTCCATCGACGGGATCGAGCCCATCAGGCCCTTGGTGTAAGGGTGGCTGGGGTGGTGGATGACATCGCCCACCGGCCCGATCTCGGCCACGCGGCCGGCGTAGAGCACGGCGACGCGGTCGCAGGTCTCGGCAATCACGCCCATGTCGTGAGTGACGAGCATGACCGAGGCGCCATGCTCCTTGCACAGCCGCTTGAGCAGCGAAATGATCTGCGCCTGGATCGACACGTCCAGCGCCGTGGTGGGTTCGTCGGCGACGATGAGCTTGGGTTCGGCGGCCAGGGCCAGCGCGATGACCACGCGCTGGCGCATGCCGCCGCTGAACTGGTGCGGGTACTGGTCGATGCGCTGTTCGGCTGCCGGAATGCCGGTGTCCTGCAGCAGCTTGATGGCACGCTGCCGCGCTTCCTCGGCGCTGACGGGCAGGTGCGTCAGGATGGTTTCGGTCAGCTGCCGGCCGATGGTGTACAGCGGGTTCAGGCTGGTCAGCGGGTCCTGGAAGATGGCGCCGATGCGCCGGCCGCGGATGGCGCGCATCTGCTCGTAGGGCAGGTTGTCGATGCGCTGGCCTTCCAGCAGGATCTGCCCGCCGGCGATGCGGCCTGGGGGTTCGAGCAGGCCGATGATGGCCGCACCCGTGAGCGACTTGCCGGCACCGGATTCGCCCACCACACCCAGGATCTCGCCGGGGGCGATGTCGAAGGAAATGTCGTCCAGTGCCAGCAGGGTGCCGCGGCGGGTGGGGAACTCGACGCGGAGGTTGCGGACTTCCAGTAGCGGTGCCATTCAGTGACGGTTCCGATCAAGTTTCCCGCCGCGGAACCGGCTTTGCCGGGCCGCAGGCGGACGGCCCCCTCGGGGGGTAGCGAGCGCCAGCGAGCTTGGGGGTCTCATCTCAGTCGGGGGTTCAGCGCGTCTCGCAACCAGTCGCCCAGCAGGTTGACGCTCAGCGCGATCAGCACCAGCATCACGCCCGGGAAGATGGTGATCCACCATTCGCCCGAGAACAGGAAGTCGTTGCCGACGCGGATCAGCGTGCCCAGCGAAGGCGAGGTCGGCGGTACGCCCACGCCCAGGAAGGACAGCGTGGCCTCGGTCAGGATGGCGGCCGCCACCTGGATGGTGGCCAGCACCAGCACCGGGCCGGTGACGTTGGGCAGCACATGCTTGAACATGATGCGCAGGGGTGCCACGCCGATCACGCGCGCGGCCTGCACGTATTCCTTGTTGCGTTCCACCAGGGTACTGCCGCGCACCGTGCGCGCGTACTGGACCCAGCCGGTGAGCGAGATCGCGACGATCAGCACGCCGAAGGCCAGGCCTTCCTGTGCGTTCGGGAACATCGCGCGGCCAACGCCGTCGATCAGCAGCGCCACCAGGATGCTGGGGAAGGACAGCATCACGTCGCACACGCGCATGATGAAGGCGTCGGTCTTGCCGCCGACGAAGCCCGACAGCAGCCCCAGCCCGACGCCCACGATCAGCGACACCAGCACCGCGGCAAAGCCGACCGCCAGCGAGATGCGCGCGCCGTAGAACAGTGCTGAAAGGATGTCGCGGCCCTGGTCGTCGGTGCCCAGCAGGTACTTGCTGCTGCCGCCTTCCATCCAGGCTGGCGGCAGCCGGGCATCGGACAGGCTCAGGCTGGCCAGGTCGAAGGGGTTGTGCGGCGACACCCAGGGCGCGAACAGGGAACAGAACACGCAGATGGCAGCAATCACCGCGGCCAGGATGGCCATCGGCGAGGTGCGGAAGCTGTACCAGACGTCGCTGTCGGCCCAGCGGGCGAAGAAGCCGGGGCTGGCTTGTGGGGGAGCGGCGGTGCTCATGGCGTGGGTCTCAGTGTCCGGCGCCGGAGCGCTCGATGCGCAAGCGCGGGTCGACCAGAAAGTACAGCAGGTCCACGACGAGGTTGACGATGACGAAGATCAGCGCGATCAGGCACAGGTAGGCGGCCATCACCGGGATGTCGGCGAACTGCACTGCCTGGATGAACAGGAAGCCCATCCCCGGCCACTGGAACACGGTCTCGGTGATGATGGCAAAGGCGATGAGACTGCCCAGTTGCAGGCCGGTGATGGTGATCACCGGGACCAGCGTGTTCTTCAGCGCATGGCCGAAGTAGACCGCGCGGTCCTGCAGGCCGCGCGCCCGCGCGAACTTCACGTAGTCGGTGCGCAGCACTTCCAGCATTTCTGCGCGCACCAGCCGCATGATCAGCGCGAGCTGGAAGACGCTGAGCGTGATGGCCGGCAGGATCAGGTGCTTCCAGCCGTCTGCCGACAACAGCCCGGTGGTCCAGACGCTCGATCCGAACAGCGCCACGGTGTCGCCGCGGCCGAAGCTGGGCAGCCACTTCAGCGTCACCGAGAACACCAGGATCAGCAGGATGCCGATCAGGAAGGTGGGCAGGGACACGCCCAGAAGGGACAGCGTCATCACCACCTGGGAACCGAACCGGCCGCGCCGCAGCGCTGCGTAGACGCCCAGCGGCACGCCCACGACCAGGGCAATCACGGCAGCCGCCATCGCCAGTTCGAGTGTCGCCGGAAAGCGCTCGGCGATCAGCACCGAGACCTGGCGGCCCTGGCGCAGGCTCAGGCCGAATTCGCCCTGGACGGCATTGCCGACGAAGCGCGCGAACTGCACGGGGAAGGGGGCGTCGAGTCCGAGGTCCTGGCGCAACTGGTCGCGCTGTTCTTGCGTGGCGTCCTGGCCCAGGATGCTGGTGACGGGGTCGCCGACATACTGGAACAGCATGAAAGCCAGGAACGCGACCGTCAGCATGACCACCACGGCCTGCAGCAAACGGCGAAGAATGAAGACCAACATCAGTGATGCGCAATACCGGAAAAGGGCTGCGGCAGTATGCCGCAGCCCTGGGGACGCCCCGCGGAGGTGCTGACCGGACGCAACCCCCGTGCCTGATGGCCGCAGGGGCGCGCGCGTTTTGCGTCAGAAGCGGTGGCGGATGCCCAACGCCATGCTCGTGGAGTCGGTGCCTGCGCTGGCGGTCACGCCGCCCAGATAGCCAGCACCGCCGGGTGCGGCCTGGCCCAGGCCGCTGTTGTCGAAGCGCGTGACGACGGCATTGATGTCGGTGCGCTTGGACAGTGCGTAGCTGTAGGCCACGCCGAACGACCGGGTGTCGGCGTTCGCCAGACGCTTGTCGTCGTACTGGGTGTAGGCGAGATAGATCGTGTTGGCACCCGCCTCGATCTTGTAGCCGGTGTGGGCCAGGGTACCGTCCTGCTTGAAGCCGTTGATGAAGGCGTTCTGCACCAGGCCCGCTGCTGCCGCGCCCACGACCGGCGTGACGCTGGCGGCGATGCCCGACAGACCGCTGGGGTTGTCGTCCTTCACCGAGCCCCAGGCGCCGAACAGGCGGCCCGGGCCCAGGCCCAGCGAAGCGCCGACGATGACGTTGGTGAGCGACTTCGCGCCACGCTCGTTCTCGCGGGAGTTGTAGCCTGCGCCCACCGAGAAGTTACTGCCCTTGTACATGGCCATCGCGCCCATGAAGCGGCCCGTGTTTGCCGCGCCCTCACCGGCGGCAGCCATCGCAGACGCCGTGAAGCCACCGAGCTGCACGCGGTACTGCAGGGCGTTGGACAGCCGGATGTCGAACGACGCCGGCAGCGACGCCACCTGGCCCGCGGCCAGGCTCGACTGCGTACCCAGCGTGTCGAAGGTGGCCGACACCTCGTAGGCCGGGGTGTACTGGCGACCTGCCAGCACGGCACCGACTGGCGTGACCAGTCCCACGAAGACCTGCCGGTCCCAGAATCCGCCGGCCTGGTTCACGCCGATGCCTGCGCCGATGGTCGAGCCCACGGCCGTGACCACGGGTTGCAGCTGTGCCGGCAGGCCCAGCCGGGAAGCCTGGGCCACCCGGTCGGGCAGCTGCGAGCCGCTGGGCGGACGGTTGCTGACCCCACCTGTGTCGATTTCCAGGCGATGCTCCAGCGTGCCGATGGCGCGCCAGCCGCCGCCCAGGTCCTCGGAGATGCGGAAGCCCAGGCGCGAGCCATCCATGATGCCGCTGACCAGCTGCTTGACGCTGCCGCCACGCAGCCCGGAGACGCTGGTGACACCCGCGTCGACGACGCCGTAGATGGTGACGGTGGACTGGGCGCAGACCGCGGCGCTTGCAGTGGCCAGCAGGGTGAACAGAAGTTTGTTTTTCATTGCAGATATGCCGAAAAGGGGTAAGGCCTGGTTCGCCAGGCTGGACATGTGAGTCGAGTGTCGGGTGTTCAGGGGGTGCTGCCACTCAGGGCTTGCACCCGGTTTGGTGCATGGCGGCAACGCCAGGCAGGGTTGTTCGACTCAGGGATGCGCCGGCGTGGGCCCGGCAGCGGGCTCGTGCACGGCCACGGGGCCGTACCAGGCACGGGCCTGGCTGGCGGTGTTGTCGCTGTCGGTCATCACGGCCACCGACACCAGGCGCCCGGGCTTTTCGCCGAAGGCCAGTTGGTAGTCGGCGCGCAGGTCGCGCCGGTGGTCGCGCCAGCGGCCCAGGGCGTCGCTCCCGGAATCGATGACGATCTTGCGGATGCGGTCGGTCCGGGGATTGATGATCACGGTGCCCACGGGCGCCTGATTGTCCCAGACGTACATCAGGGTCGCGTAGGGTGGCTGTTCGCCCGTCAGGGCCTGGGCCAGGTCGAACATCATGCGGGTGCGTGGCGGCAGGCTGCCGACGTCGCCGGCAAAGCCGAACAGCAGACGCGCGGCTGCGTCCTCGCGGTTCACGTCGGCGACACTGGCCTTTGGGGGCAGGGCGGGCACCCACCAGGAAAAACTGACCTCGCCCAGCGCCTCGGGGGCGACATCGAGCTTGCGGCGCCACATGCTCGCCGACTGGGACGATTCGGCAGCGATCGCTGCACGTCCGTCCTTGAACGTGGAGGTGTAGCGTGTGGCGGTCTTGCCCGGCAGGCCGACTGCGTGCCAGTCCTGCGGGCCGGTGGGCGTCGGTGGCGAACTGGCGCAGCCGGCCAGAACGATCGACAGGGCCGCCAAGGGCCCGGCGGACAGGAGCAGCGGCTTTCGGGTCACGGCAGAAGAGTGTCTCTTGGTTTTTCATGAAAAAAGCCGCCCGAAGGCGGCTTTGGCGCTGGCGTGCGGCATGCAAAGCATGCCGCCGAAGCTGTGGCGCATGCCGAACTCGTAACCCGTGGACTTGAAGCCGCGGGCGATCTGAGCCGCGGTCGGGGCCACGCCCGAGCCGCTGGCGGTGAAGCCGGAGCCGGCTTCGTTGTCCACCTGGCTGAACGTGGTGTACAGCGCGGTGCGCTTGGACAGGTCGTACTGGTAGCCCACGCCGATCTGGGTGGCCTTGCGGAAGTCGCTGGTCTTGCCGTAGGTGAGCTTGATCGAGCTCGCGCCCATCGGAATGACGCCGGCGATCGTGAAGTTCTTCAGCTCGGAGTTGCTGTACTTGTAGCTGTGGTACTGGCCCAGCAGACGCATGAAGCCCAGGTTGTAGGAGCCACCGAAGTTGTAGGCCGTCACGTCGTCGATCATCGTGCCGGTCTTCTCGGTGATGCCATAGGCAAACGCGACGTTGATCGGGCCGGCTGCGTAGCCAATGCGACCACCGATGTACTTGTTGCCCGTGCGGCCTTCGCCAGCCGCCACGTTGAACTGGCCGTAGATGCCGCCCAGGCCGCCCGGCAGGTGGTAGCCGATGGAGTTGTCGGCGCGAACCAGGGTCGTCGCCAGGCCACCCGGGATGGTGATGATGTTGTTCTGCGCAGCAACGCCGACGGTGTTGTACGGGTCGAACAGGGTGTGCGTCCAGAAGGTGGGGGTGTAGTCACGGCCCAGGCGCAGCTCGCCCCATTTGCCCGCCAGGCTCACGGTCGAACGGCGGGTCCAGGTCAGGCCGCCGGGGGTTGCGCCCGGTGCCACGTTGGCGGTGCCGCCACCGGTGTCGGGTGCAATGGCAGCCTCCAGCCAGAAGCTTGCACGCAGACCGCCACCCAAGTCTTCCACGGCGCGCACGATGAACCGGTTCGAAGCGGCGCCTTCAGGGCTGAGCGTACGGACTTCGCCGCCTGGGTTCTTCACGCTGCGTGCAGCCAGATCGACGATACCGCCGATGTTCACCGACGATTGCGCCGAAGCCACACCGGCAACCGTCATCATGGCGGCCATCGCGAGCAGTGATCTTTTCATTGCGTTTATCTCCTAGGTTGAAAACGAGGTCCCGGTCGCAAAAGACATTGGCATGACAAATCAGCCGGGCCGACCTCCGTTTGGAAGTTCGATGAATTGCACCAGACCCGTCAGGATGTACACCTAGGCATAATCCTGGATGCGACAGAATTGTTGCCATTGAACAACGGTTTCCAGGTGCCTTCCGCCCCAAACTGGTGCGTCCCCCCACTGCGTGTGAGTTTGTCCCTGTCTTCATGAGCTTCACCGATCGGCTGTTGATCAGTCTCGACAACGCCTTGCGCACGCTGGCCGGTCCGGCCCATGCAGGCCGTCCGAATCCTGCGGCCTCGCACGGCGATGCCGAACTGGCTCCCCAGGACCGTGCGCTGTCGGGTGCGCTGATGCGCGTCAACCATGTAGGCGAAGTCTGTGCCCAGGCGCTTTATCAGGCCCAGGCGCTGACCGCCCGCAGCGAAGACCTGCGGCGGCAGATGCAGGTCGCGGCCAGGGAAGAGACCGACCATCTGGCCTGGACGCAGCAGCGCCTGGACGAACTGGGTGCGCGGGCCAGCCTGCTCAACCCGCTGTGGTATGCCGGTTCGTTTGCCATCGGTGTGCTGGCCGGCAGCCTGGGCGACCGCGCCAGCCTGGGCTTCGTCGTCGAGACCGAGCGTCAGGTCGAGCAGCATCTCGCAGGTCACCTGGGTCGCCTGCCCGCGGCAGACCAGCGCTCTCTGGCCATCGTCGCGGTGATGCAGGACGACGAACGCCGCCATGCAGAGGAGGCGCTCGACGCCGGCGCTGCCGAACTGCCCCCGCCGGTACGCTGGCTGATGAAGGGCGCGGCACGGGTCATGACCGAGACCGCTCAGCGCATCTGACTGCCTCCCGCTAGGCTTCGACGAGGTCGAAGCCGGTGGTGATCTCGGCCGACTTCGCCAGCATGATGCTGGCGGAGCAGTATTTCTCGTGCGACATCGCGATGGCACGCTCCACTGCGGAGGCCGGCAGTCCGCGGCCGGTGACGGTGAATTGCATGTGGATGCGCGTGAACACCTTCGGGTCCTTGGGTGCGCGCTCGGCCTGGATCTTGACCGTGCAGCCCCGCACGTCATGGCGGCCGCGCTGCAGGATCAGGACCACGTCGTAGGCCGTGCAACCGCCGGTGCCGGCCAGCACGGTTTCCATCGGACGCGGGGCCAGGTTGCGGCCACCGCCATCGGGCGCGCCGTCCATCGTGATGAAGTGGCCGCTGCCAGTTTCGGCGATGAAGCCCATGCCGGTGCCCGGCAGCCAGTTGATGGTGCATTCCATGGTGAATTGGCCCTGTTGTGGCGCAAGTGCGCGCTGTGGCCTGGATTCTCGCGTGCTCGAGGGCAGAACTAGTTCGTCTTGCATATTGCACTGCAGCAAAAGCATCGTTAGACTGCGTCGCGTGGGGTTTCTTCGGAGCCCCGCCCTTTGTCTCCTCCACCTCCTCCAATGGTGGATTCAGCCCGGTGCCGCAAGGTACCGGGCTTTTTTCTTGCCCGGGTCTGCCGGCCTATGATCGGCGCCCCCCGTCACCCGAAGATCCCCGGAGATTCCACCGATGCCCGCAGGCGCCTCTCGCCCCACCACGCCGACGGTCCCGCCGGCCCCGACACAGGTCGCGTCGCGCGAACTCCGCGCCCAGGGCAAACGCATCGCGGCGAGCTACCTGCAACGAATCCTCAATGCGCGCGTTTATGACGTCGCCCGCGAAACTGCGCTCGACCCGGCGCGCAGCCTGTCCCGCCGCATCGGCAACCAGGTGTTGCTCAAGCGTGAAGACCAGCAACCGGTGTTCAGCTTCAAACTGCGCGGGGCTTACAACAAGATGGCACGGCTGGACGCCGAAAGCCTGAAACGAGGCGTCATCTGTGCTTCGGCCGGCAACCACGCCCAGGGCGTGGCGCTGGCGGCCAGGAGATTGGGCACGACGGCGGTGGTGGTGATGCCGGAAACCACGCCCAAGCTCAAGGTCGACGCCGTTCAGGCCCTGGGCGGTGCGGTGGTGCTGCACGGCGACAGCTACAGTGACGCCCATGCCCATGCGCTCAGCCTGCAGGCCGAACGCGGCCTGACCTTCGTGCATCCCTTCGACGACCCCGACGTCATCGCCGGGCAGGGCACGGTGGCCATGGAGATCCTGCGCCAGCATCAGGGGCCGATCGATGCCGTGTTCGTGGCCATCGGCGGCGGCGGGCTGATCTCGGGCGTGGCCGCCTACATCAAGGCCGTGCGCCCGGAGATCCGGGTCATCGGCGTGCAGACTGCCGACTCCGACGCGATGCTGCAATCGGTTCGCCGCGGCAAGCGCGTGACGCTGACCGACGTCGGCCTGTTCTCCGACGGAACGGCGGTGAAGCTGGTTGGCGAGGAGACTTTCCGCGTGACGCGCGAACTCGTCGACGACTACGTGGTCGTCGACACCGATGCCGTATGCGCGGCCATCAAGGACGTCTTCCAGGACACCCGTTGCGTGCTCGAACCCGCCGGCGCGCTGGGCGTGGCGGCCGTCAAGCAATACGTGGCCGCGCACAAGCTCAAGGGCCAGACATTGGTGGCCATCACCTGCGGCGCCAACATGAATTTCGACCGCCTGCGCTTTGTCGCCGAGCGGGCGGAGTTCGGCGAACAGCGCGAGGCCCTGTTCGCCGTCACCATTCCCGAAGAGCGCGGATCGTTCAAGCGCTTCTGCGAAATGCTGGGTCCCCGTTCGGTGACCGAGTTCAACTACCGCATCAGCGACGCGCACCAGGCCCATGTGTTCGTGGGTCTGGCCATCGCCAGGCGCGAGGAGGCGGACAAGCTCGAGCGCCATTTCGTGCGCCAGGGCTTCGCCACGGTCAATCTCACCGACGACGAATTTGCCAAGGAACACCTGCGCCACATGGTGGGTGGGCGCAGTGATCTGGCGCGCGACGAACGCCTGTTCCGCTTCCAGTTTCCCGAGCGGCCGGGAGCGCTGATGCGGTTCCTGGCGACCATGCACCCGGGCTGGAACATCAGCCTGTTCCACTACCGCAACCAGGGTGCGGACTACGGTCGCATCCTGGTGGGCATCCAGGTGCCTGCCGGTGACGAGGCCGCGTTCGACGACTTCCTGCAGACCCTGGCCTATCCGTGCATCGAGGAAACAGCCAACCCTGTCGCCGCCTTATTCCTGCGCCAGGCTGCTGCCGCCTGAATACACTCGGGCGCCATGGTCAACACCCGTTCGCTGGTCGCGCCCTCGACCAACCCGCTGCTCGAGAAGGCCTTGCGCGACAAGCTGCAACGCCGCAATGAAGCCGGCGGCAGCCTTGGCGAACTGGAACCCCTGGCGATACGCCTGGGCCTGATGCAGAACACGCTGAAGCCGCGCTTTCGCCAGCCGCAGCTGCTGGTGTGCGCCGCCGACCACGGCCTGGCAGTCGACGGCCTGGAGCCTGCCGACCCACGGCAGACCTGTGACAGCGTCGCGATGCTGCTGGACAACCAGCTGCCGCTGACCGTGTTCGCGCGCACCCAGGGCATGAGCGTGCAGGTGGTGGACTGCGGCACGGCCACCGAGATGCCCTCGCATGAACGTCTGCTCGTGCGCAAGATCGCGCACGGCACGCGCAACGCCCGCGCCACCGCGGCCATGACCGTGGCCCAGGCCCATGCGGCCATGCGCGCCGGCATGGAGATCGCCGACCAGCTCGAAGGCAATGTCACGGTCATGGCCGGGGTCGGCATGGGTTCACACGAAAGCGCGGCCCTGGTGTTGTCGCGGCTGACGGACTGCGCGGTGCGCGACCTGGTCATGTCCAGCACCGAGATGGACACCGACCGCCTGGCCCACCTGCTCGTCATCCTTCAGGGTGCGCAGGGTCGACACCGCGACATCGTCGAGCCCATCGAGGTCCTGGCGGCGTTCGGCGGATTCGAGATCGCGGTGATGGTGGGCGTGATGCTGATGGCCGCGAGCAAGCGCCATCTGCTGATGATCGACGGCGTACCGGCCTGCGCCGCGTTGATGGTGGCTGCGCGCATCGCACCGCCCGTCACCGACTACAGCGTCTTCTGCCGCAGTCACACTCACCTGGGCCTGGACCAGGCACTGAACCTGTTCCGCGCTTCGGCGCTGCTGGAACTGGGCATGGACAGCACCGACGGCACCGGTGCCACGCTGGCCTGGCCCCTGGTGCGCAGTGCGGCGGCATTGCTGACCGAAGTCGCCGAGGGCGAGGATGGCGGTTCGTCGCGGCCGACCCCTCTGATGGATGCGCCCGAAGCCATCACGCTGCCGGCCGGCGCAAACACACCCCCGTCGTCCAGCGGCATTTGAACGCGGCACACCCGGTGTGGCAGCCAAGCGGGGGGAGCTTCAGCGAATCTGAGGCGCGTTGTCGTGCATTTCGGGCACATCGACCGTCTGTGGCTGGCCTTCGTTCATCAGCTGCCCCTGCATCGCAGGGTTGAAACCGGGGGCGCCGGGGGGCAGCATCATCTGCCGCGCAGCGCCCGACCCCATCGTGCCAGCCTGACCCTGGCCGCCGATCGAGGGAAGGGTTCCGGTGGCCGCGGGTGGCAAGGGCGGCAGTTCCAGGCTGACCAGCGCCTGGCCACCGCGCGGCCCGAGCTGCGCGCCGCGAGCCTGCACGGACTGCAGTACGGTATTGCCGTCGACCGCCATCCCAACCCGGTAGGCCCTGGCCGGGTTGCCGTCGATGGCGATCAGGGCAACACCTTCACGCGCTGCTGCAGCACTGCGGGGACTGACGACGCCCACGAGCGTGAAGCGTGGATCGGGCGCGGCAACGGGCTCGACTTCGGCCACGGCTGGCGGCGCGTCGACCCCGAACAGGCGAGTGAGGTCGCCGCGCACGTCGCCGCCGGGCTGGGCCACACGCGCCTCGCGCGGGGTTTCCGGCGCCTGCACGAAGACGCGCAGACCCCAGAAGAACGTGCTGGCCGCGACCAGGGCCCAGACACCGAATGTCCACCAACGTGCCACCATCGGCCGATTATGATCGAACGATCTTGTCAGCCGGGCCCGCGAAGGCCCGCCAATGGCCTCATGCAACCTTCCTTTTCCGCCCTTCGAGTCCGCCACAGCGGTCCGAAGATGTTGCTGCGCCGCGGCTTCACGCTGATCGAACTGCTGGTGGTGCTGGTGATCATCGGCATCCTGGGTGCTTTGATCGTTCCCAACTTCCTGGACCGGGCAGACGACGCCCGCGTCACCGCGGCACGGACCGACGTCAACAACCTCATGCAGGCCCTGAAGCTCTACAAGCTGGACAACCAGCGCTACCCCAGCGCCGAACAAGGGCTGCAGGCCCTGGTCAGCAAGCCCGCCGTGGGCAACGTGCCACCGAACTGGAAGGTCTACATCGACAAGCTGCCTGCCGACCCCTGGGGCCGGCCGTATCAATTCCTGAACCCGGGTGTGAAGGGTGAAATCGATGTCTTCAGCTTCGGCGCCGATGGTCAGCCGGGCGGCGAAGGCAAGGATGCCGACGTCGGTTCCTGGCAGTAGGGACCCGCTGCGCCGCTTTGCGGCCTTCGGCGGCCGGATCCGGCGCGGCTTCACGCTGCTGGAACTGCTGCTGGTGCTGTTGATCCTGGCCGTTTCCGCGGGTGTGGCCACGCTGGCCCTGCGCGACAACGACGCCACGCAGCTCGAAAGAGAAGCCGTGCGCCTGGCTGCGCTGCTGGAGATGGCCCGTGCCGAATCGCGCGTATCCGGCACCGCCGTTCGCTGGGTCCCGCGTGGCGCCGACGGCGCGCCTGCGGCCAGGCGTGAAGACGGTTCGCCGCCGGCGGGTTTCGGCTTCCCTGGTCTGAGCCGGCTGGCGCCGCTGCCTACCCACTGGATGGACCCTCAGGTCACCGCCGAGGTGCCACCACCGGGTTTCCTGCAACTGGGCCCCGAAGCCATCCTGCCGCGCCAGCGGGTGCTGCTGCGCCTGGGCGACCAGCAGCTCGAAATCAGCAGCGACGGGCTCGGGCCTTTCGAAGTGGCGCCGCTGGCGCAGGCCGCTCCCACATGACGCCGCACCGGCCGCGAGGTTTCACCCTGATCGAAGTGCTGGTGGCCCTGGCGGTCGTGGCCATTGCCCTTGGAGCCGGCTTGCGGGCCTCGGGGGTGCTCACCGACAACGCGCAGCGACTGTCCGACGTCATCGCGGCGCAGTGGTGCGCCGACAATCAGCTGACCGGGCTGAAGCTCGGTCGCGTCTTTCCCGGCATCGGTGACGCCGATTTCACTTGCGAACAACTCGGCAAGACATTCCAGGGCAAGCTCATCACCCGTCCCACGCTCAATCCCAGCTTCCGCCGTGTCGACGCCCAGGTCGCCGACGCCGATGGGCGACCTCTGGTGACCTTGTCCACGGTACTGTCCCGCAATTGAAGTACGTCCTGTACCGCAGCCGCGCGAGCGCCGGCTTCACGCTGGTCGAAGTGCTCGTTGCCTTGCTCATCATGGCGGTGCTGGCAGCATTGGCCTGGCGCGGTTTGGACGGCATCGTGCGCGCCCGCGACGGCGGCAATGCCGCCATGGACCGGGCACTGCGCCTGAACAACGTCGTCACGCAGTGGGAACAGGACCTGCTGGCCGTGCAGGACACTGGTGCCGTCCCGGCGCTCAGCTTCGATGGTCAGAGCCTGCGCCTGACGCGCCGCGTCGACGGCGGGATCGCCCTGGTGGTGTGGTCGCTGCGCGGTGGTGTCTGGCAGCGCTGGTCGGCCCCGGTGGCCACGCGCAGCACGGAACTGGGCGAGCACTGGCTGCGAAGCCAGCAGCTGCTGGGCAACGAGGCAGGCCAGCTCAATGTCGGCAAGGCATCGACCTGGCAGGTGTACTTCTATCGTGGCAACGCCTGGACAAACGCGCAGTCCACCGGTGATCTCGCCCGGTTCGACCCCGGTGCGCCGCTTCCGCCCCCCACCACGGTGCTGCCACCGGCCAGCGCCGGGTCGCAGGCCGAAGCCCAGCAGCCTGACGGTGCAGGTGCCGAGGCTGCCGGCGGCAACTCCGCACAGGAAGCCGCGGCGCAAGCCGCCGCTGCCGCCGCGGCGGCAGCTGCCGCCGCCGCCGTTGCGCGCCAGCGCGAACTGCTGCCCAACGCCGTGCGTCTGGTCATCAGCCTGGACGCCGGAACACTCACGCGCGACATCGCGCTCGGACCGGCGGGCGGCTGATGCTCCAACCCCCGCGCCGTGGCGCCGCCTTGCTTCTGGCGATGCTGATCCTGACCTTGGTGGCCACCCTGGCCGCCGGCATGCTGTGGCAGCAGAACCGTGCGATGCAGGTCGAAGCTGCAGAGCGCGTGCGCACGCAATCGCTGTGGATCCTGGGCGGCGCCATCGACTGGGCCCGCCTCATCCTGCGCGAGGACCTGCGCAGCAGCAACAGCCAGGGCCAGGTGCCGATCGACTCGCTCGACGAGATCTGGGCCACGCCACTGGCCGAAGCTCGGCTGTCGTCGTTCCTGTCAGCCGACCGCGACAACAACGCCGAAGGCGGTCCAGAGGCGTTCATTTCGGGGCAGATCGTCGACGCCCAGTCGCGCTGGAACCTGCGCCGTCTGATCGACCCCGCCGGCAAGCTCGTGGCCGCAGAACTGGCCACGCTCGAGCGCCTCTGCGCCCAGGCCAACCTGCCCGGCGGCACGGCACAGATCCTGGCCGAAGGCTTGCGCAGCGCCTGGGCGCCGTCGACCGGCGGCCCCGGCGCGGCCGTGGCTGACGCCCCGCTGGCGCCGCAACGCATGGCCGATCTGGCATGGCTGGGCATCGAAGCCGAATGGCTGGAGCGTTTGTCCCAGTGGGTCGACCTGCTGCCCGTGGCCACGCCCGTCAACTTGAACACCGCCCCGCGGGAAGTGCTGGCCGCCGCCATCGACGGCATGGACCCGGGCAGCGCCGAACGTCTGGTGCAGGCGCGCCAGCGTGAACCCTTCAAGACCGTCGAGGCCGCCAAGGCGCTGTTGTCGCAAGAGCAGATGAAGGATGCCAGCCGCGTGAGCGTCACGAGCAGCTGGTTCATCGCGACCGGGCGCCTGCGGCTGGACGACCGTGCCGTGGAAGAACGGGCACTGATCGAACGCCAGCCCAATCAGGTGGTGGTGGTGCGCCGCGAGCGCGTGAATCTGACGATCGGCCCGGGCTCATGACGATGAAGCCCCTGAACTGGCCTGTTTTCCGCCAGCCGAACCGACAAGGCCGCAACATGGGCCCCGCCACAATACGCGGCTGGGGTGGAATGGCCCCAGGTTCGCAGCGGCTGACCGTCTTCGGCCGCTGAACCCGGTCCAGGTTTCCCTGCACGCAACTTCGCCCAGTCCCCACGCCCACGCCCATGTCCATCCTCGTCATCCAGTTGCCTGCGCGCGAGCGCCTGTCTGCGCATGCGGAGCAGGCCCATGGCTTGCGCCTGCCGGTCGAACTGGACTTCGTTCTCAGCGTCGATGGCCGCAAGGTCAGCCAGACGGGCCGCGCCGCACCGGCGTTGCTGCCACGCGCCGACGGCGTGGTGCTGGTGTTGGCCGACGCCGACGTCAGCTGGCACCGCATCGACGTGCCCAAGGCGCCACCGGGTCGCCTGCGTGCGGCCCTGGCTGGCGTGCTCGAAGACACCCTGCTCGAAGACGAGTCCACGCTGCACTTTGCCCTGGCGCCCGGGGCCGTGGGTGGCCAGCCGGGCTGGGTGGCAGTGATGCACCGCGCATGGCTGAGCACAGCCCTGGTCGGACTGGAGCAGGCTGGGCTGGCCGTGGAGCGGGTGGTGCCTTCCAGTGTCCCGCTGGTCATTGCTGCAGGTGCCGCCACTGCCGGCCGCGGGCACTTCTTCGAGACCGACCCGGGCATCGACATTCCGCCCTGGCTCACCCTGGCTCGACCCGACGGCGTGGTTTGCGTGCGCCTGGCCGGCGCGCTGGCGCGTGCGCTGCAGCCGCCGGCCGATGTGGCCGTGCAGTGGTCGGCCACGCCCGCCGCCGCCGCTGCGGCAGAGCGCTGGCTGGGTGCGCCCGTGGCGGTGATGACCGCGGCCGAGCGGGCGCTGGAAGCCGCCCAGTCCGATATCAACCTGCGCCAGTTCGACCTGGCGGCACGCCACCGCGGCACCCGTGCGCTGCGCGACCTGGGTCGCCGTCTGCTCAGCGCCGAGTGGCGGCCTGTGCGCTGGGGCCTGGCAGGCCTGATCGCGGTGCAGCTGGTGGGCCTGAACGCCTGGGCCTGGCAGCAAAAGCGCGCAGTCGACGAACGCAAGCAGGCGATGGTGGCGCTGCTGCAGGCCACCCACCCTGGCGTGCGCGCCGTGCTCGACGCGCCGGTTCAGATGGAACGCGAGACCGACCGCCTGCGCGCTGCAGCCGGCCGCGCCGGCGACTCTGATCTGGAAGCCCTGCTCGCTGCCGCTGCGGCCGCCTGGCCCGACGGCCAGGGCCCCGTGCAGACATTGCGGTTCGAATCGGGCCGGCTGACCGTGGCTGCGCCGGGCTGGGGCGAACCGCAGCTGGCCCAGTTCCGCGAACGTCTGCGCGCCGTGGGCTACGCAGCCGAGGCTGCCGAGGGCCGGGTGACGGTGTCGCGCCAGACCGAGCGGGGAGCGGCATGAAGCCCTTGCCGAAGGCGCTGGCTGCCCTGGCGCCCCTGCAGGCCCGGTGGGTGGCCTTGCCGGCGCGGGAAAAACGCCTGCTGCTGCTGGCCGGCACGGCTTTGGTCCTGTTCCTCATCTGGCAGCTGGGGGTCCGGCCGGCCCTGCGCACCCTGGCCGTCGCGCCAGCCCAGCGTGCCGCGCTGGAAGTTCAGTGGCAAGCCATGCAAAAGCGCGCGGCCGAAGCCGCCGAACTGCGTGGCGCCACGCCGATGAGCCCCGAGCAGAGCCTGGCCGCCCTGAAGGCCGCCACCGACCGGCTGGGCGAGAGGGCGCGCATGACGGTGCAGGGCGACAGGGTGGTGCTCACGTTGAGCAATGTCGGCACCGCCGAACTGCGCGACTGGCTGTCCGAGGCGCGCAGCGGCGCACGGGTGCGGCCGGTGGAAGCCACGCTGTCGCGGGCGGCCCAGGGCTACAGCGGCACGCTCATCGTGGCGCTCGGGGGTGCGCTGTGATGGCAGGCCGCGCAGCCTGGCTGTTCGGTCTTGCCGGCGGTTTGCTGGGGTCTGTCGTGGCCCTTGTGGCCTGGGCGCCGGCGGCCTGGCTGGCCTTGGCGCTGGCCTCCGCCACCGGCGAGCGCCTGTTGCTGGCCGAAGCCGAAGGCACGGTCTGGCGCGGCAGCGCCGTGCCGGTGCTGACTGGCGGCATCGGCAGCCGTGACGCCAGCGCCTTGCCCGGCCGCCTGCAGTGGCAGCTGGGGCTGCAGGGTACGGCGCTCGTCGTGCGCGCCCGTCATGTCTGTTGCATCAACGGCGAATTGCTGCTGTTCGTGCGTCCAGGTTTCGGCCGCGTCCGCGTCGAGTTGCCCGCGTCGCAGGGCGCCATTGGCCAGTGGCCAGCGGCCTGGCTGGCCGGTCTGGGTACGCCCTGGAACACGCTGCAGCCCAGTGGTTCGCTGCAGTTGTCCAGCCCCGGCCTGATGGTGGAGAACGTGCAGGGCCGTTGGCGCGTCGATGGCCGGGCCGACCTGGCATTGAACGCTTTCGCCTCGCGCCTGTCCACACTGGACGTGCTGGGCAGCTACACGCTGGTTCTGGCGGGCACGTCGGCAGTGGCAGCCGGGGGCGAGGCCGGGGCCACGCTGCAGTTGGCCACCACCAGCGGCGCGCTATTGCTGCAGGGCCAGGGCCAATGGGTGGCTTCCAAGCTGCGCTTCGACGGCCAGGCCAGTGCGGCACCGGGCTCTGAAGCGGTGCTGAACAACCTGCTGAACATCATCGGCCGGCGCCAGGGCGCGCGGTCTGTCATTTCGATCGGATGAGCATGAACGCACCCCACCACCGTCCGGCCCGCCAGCCCCTGCGAACGTCGTCGCAGCGTGCGCTGGTCCTGCTGTGCGCCCTGTCGATGGCCCTGCCGCTGGCGCCCGGGGCGGCGCTGGCCCAGGGCATCCAGTCGCGCGCGCCGGTCACGGTCAACTTCGTCAATGCCGACATCGAAGGCGTGACGCGTGCCTTTGCGGCCATGCTCAACCGCTCCATCGTCGTCGACCCGCGCGTGCGCGGCAGCATCACCGTGTACAGCGAGCAGCCGCAGACCGTGGCCCAGGCCTGGCAGGGCTACCAGACCGCGCTGCGCGGTCTGGGTTTCGCCGTCGTGGAGAGCGGCGGCCTGCTGAAGGTGGTACCCGAAGCTGATGCCAAGCTTCAGACCAGCGTCGTGTCGGTGGGTGAGGTGAAGGTGCGCGGCGACCAGGTCATCACCCAGATCTTCCCGCTTCGTTTCGAAAACCCGAACAGCCTGGTGGCCGTATTGCGACCGCTGATCAGCGCCAACAACACCATCAACGCCAACCCGGGCAACAACAGCCTGGTCATCACCGACTACGCCGAGAACCTGCAGCGCATCGCCCGCATCATCGCCGCGCTGGACCAGCCCAGCGGGACCGATGTCGAAGTCGTGCAGCTGCAGCATGCGGTGGCCAGCGACCTGGCGCCGCTGGTTCAGCGCCTGGCCGAAGGCGGTGCTGCCGTTCCGGGTGCGCCCCAGGTGGTGGGCGGCGGCACCACGGTGCTGGTGGACGCCCGCAGTAACGCCCTGATCATCAAGGCCGCCAATGGCGCAAGGCTGGCGGCGCTGCGCGCGACCATCGCGCGGCTGGACCGCCCGGTTTCGGCCGTCGGCCCCGGGGGCGGCATGTATGTCGTGCACCTGAAGAATGCCGATGCGGTACGGCTGGCCACCGTGGTTCGGGCCGCCTTCGGAGCCCAGGGCGGCGGCGGCGACAGTGGCGCCAACCCCGGGGCGCTGGGTCGCGCACTGTCGGCCAATCTGAACCTGAACAACGCCGGCACCGGCGTCGGCGGGCCCGGCGGCCAGGCCGGTGCTCTGGGTACCGGCGGCGGTACCGTGGCGTCACCGGCGGCGGTGTCCACCGGTGGCTTCATCCAGGCCGACCCGGCGACCAACTCGCTCATCATCACTGCCCCCGAGCCGCTGTACCGCCAGGTGCGCACGATGATCGACCAGCTCGACACCCGCCGGGCCCAGGTCTACATCGAGAGCATGATCGTCGAGGTCAGTGGCGGCGACGCTGCCGATTTCGGCTTCCAGTGGCAGGGCCTGCTGGGCCGCAGCGGCGACAGCACCGGCCTGATCTACGGCACGAACTTCGGCAGTGCGGGCTCGCCCAGCATCATCGACATCAACACCAGTGCCGCACAGGGCACGGTCAACCTGGGCTCGGGGCTGAACGTCGGCCTGCTGCGCAGCATCAACGGCACGATCACGCTGGCTTCGATCGCGCGGCTGCTGCAGTCGCAGGCCAACACCAACATCGTCAGCACCCCGAACCTGATCACGCTGGACAACGAGGAAGCCAAGATCGTGGTCGGCGAGAACGTGCCCTTCATCACTGGCCAGTTCACCGGCACTGGCGGCACTGGCGGCACCACCAACCCTTTCCAGACCATCGAGCGCAAGGACGTGGGCATCACGCTGCGCATCAAGCCGCAGATTGGCGAGGGTGGCGCCGTGCGCATGACGATCTTCCAGGAACAGAGCAGCGTGAAGACCGACGTGGCCGCGGGAACCAGCAACGCCGGCCCCAGCACCACCAAGCGCAGCATCGAGGGCACGGTGGTCGTTGATGACGGCCAGATCCTGGTGCTGGGTGGCCTGATCGAAGACCGCTTCATCGACAACAAGAGCAAGGTGCCGCTGCTGGGCGACATCCCTTACCTGGGAGCACTGTTCCGCAGCGAAAGCCGCGAGCGCCGCCGCACCAACCTGATGGTTTTCCTGCGGCCCATCGTGATGCGTGACGCCGACAGTGCCAACCGCTTCTCGATCGACCGCTACGAACAGATCCGTGGCCAGCAAAGGGAGATGCAGCCGAACGTGACGCCGCTGATCCCGATCAACGAAACCCCGGTGCTGCCACCGATGCGCGAGCCCGGTGCCCCTCCGGCGTCGACCCTGCCGCCGCTGGCACCACCCGCACCACCGCCGGCCGAGCCCGTGTTTCCAGCCCCGGCGGCGCCCGCCCTGAACTGAAGCAGCAGCCCCGACCATGGCCACCCGCCACCCCTTGCCCTACGCCTTCGCCAAGGCGAACACGCTGCTGCTGGAAGACGACGGGGAACAACTCGTGCTCTGGGCCGGCGAAAGCACGCCGGCCTCGGCCATGTCCGAAGTGACGAGGCTGTTCGAGATCGACAGCTTCGAGCGCGAAAGCCAGGACGTGCTCACCCAGCGCATCAGCGTGGTCTACGCGGGCGGCGAGAGCAGCGCCGCGGCGGTGATCGGCGAGGTCGAGAGCGGCGTCGACCTGAGTCGCATGATGCAGGACCTGCCGGCCGTGGAAGACCTGCTGGAAGCGGCCAACGACGCGCCCATCATCCGCATGCTCAATGCCTTGCTCACGCAGGCGGCCAAGGACGGGGCCTCGGACATCCACATCGAACCCTACGAACGCAGCAGCGCCGTGCGCTTCCGCGTGGACGGCACCCTGCGCGAGGTGGTGCAGCCCAACAAGGCGCTGCACGCCGCGCTGATCAGCCGGCTGAAGATCATGGCCGAGCTCGACATCGCTGAGAAGCGCCTGCCGCAGGACGGCCGCATCAGCCTGCGCATCGGCGGGCGCGCCATCGACGTGCGCGTCAGCACGCTGCCCTCGTCGCACGGCGAACGCGCGGTGCTGCGCCTGCTGGACAAGAGCGAATCGAAATTCACGCTCGAAGGCCTGGGCATGGGCCCCGAAGTGTTGAAGTCTTTCAACAAGCTGGTCAAGCAGCCGCACGGCATCGTGCTCGTGACCGGGCCCACCGGCTCGGGCAAGACGACCACGCTGTATGCCAGCCTGGGACGGGTGGACACCGCCACGACCAACGTGCTGACGGTGGAAGACCCGGTCGAGTACGAACTGCAGGGCATCGGGCAGACACAGGTCAACCCGAAGATCGACCTGACTTTTGCCAAGGCCCTGCGCGCCATCCTGCGCCAGGACCCGGACGTCATCATGATCGGCGAGATCCGCGACTTCGAGACCGCGCAGATCGCCATCCAGGCCAGCCTCACCGGTCACCTGGTCCTGGCCACGGTGCACACCAACGACGCGGTCAGCAGCGTCACCCGGCTCATCGACATGGGCGTGGAGCCCTTCTTGCTGTCGAGCAGTCTGCTGGGTGTGCTGGCCCAGCGCCTGGTGCGCAAGCTGTGCCCGCTGTGCAAGCGCGAGGACTCGCGGGGCCACTGGCACCCGGTGGGCTGCGACCATTGTGGCCAGACCGGCTACAAGGGTCGCACCGGGGTCTACGAACTGATGGTGGCCGACGAGAAGCTGCGCGCGCTGATCCACAACCGGGTTGGCGAGAACCAGCTGTTTGTCGCAGCCGAGGCCGCGGGCCTGCGTTCGATGCGCGAGGACGGGCAGCGCCTGGTCGAGGCTGGCATCACCAGCCCCGAAGAAGTGCTGCGTGTCACACGTGAATGAAGGCCCCCAGGCTTGTCGCTTCGCTCCTTCGCCACCCCCCGGGGGGGCTGCGGCCGCCTTGGGGCGGCCCGGCGTCGACCGCGAAGGCCCCCAGGCTTGTCGCTTCGCTCCTTCGCCACCCCGCGGGGGTGCTGCGGCCGCCTTGGGGCGGCCCGGCGTCGGCCGCTGACTGCCTCTGAGACAGCCCATGCCCGCCTACCGATTCGAAGCGCTCGACGCCGCTGGCAAGACCCAGGGCGGTCTGCTCGAGGCCGACAACGTCAAGGCCGCGCGTGGCCAGTTGCGCGCACGTGCGCTGGTGCCGCTGGCCGTGACACCGGTGACCACCGCCACCACCGACGGCACGGCACCGAAGTTCCGCGGCCGTGTCTTCGGCGCCACCGGGCTGACGGTCTGGACGCGGCAGCTGGCCGGGCTGGTGGGCTCCGGCCTGCCGCTGGAGCGTGCGCTGACGGCGCTGGCCGACGAGGCCGAGGAACCGCGCCAGCGTGAACTGGTGGCGCACCTGAAGAGCGAGGTCAACGGCGGCAGCCCTTTTGCCCGCGCCCTGGCCACCGCTCCGCGGGAATTCGACGAGGTCTACCGTGCCGTGGTTGCCGCCGGTGAGCAAAGCGGCGCGCTTGGCGGCGTGCTCGAACGCCTGGCCGACGACCTGGAGCAGCAGCAGGCGCTGCGCGCCAAGGTCACAGGCGCGATGCTCTATCCGGCCATCGTCTCGCTCGTGGCGATCATCATCGTCATCGTGCTGATGACCTACGTGGTGCCGCAGATCGCCGGTGTCTTCACCAGCAGCAAGCGTGCGCTGCCGACCTTGACCGTGGTGATGCTGGCCATCAGCGCCTTCGTCCGCACCTGGGGCTGGGCGGTGCTGGTGCTGGGGGTCGGTGGCATAACGCTGTTCACGCTGGCCAGGCGCAGCCCGGCATTCCACGAACGCAGCGACGCCTTCCTGTTGCGTGTGCCCTTCTTCGGCAGGCTGGCCCGGGGCTACAACGCAGCGCGGTTTGGTGGCACGCTGGCCATGCTGGCCGGTGCTGGCGTGCCCATCCTGAAAGCCTTGCAGGCGGCGGCCGAGACGCTGGGCAACCGTGCGATGCGCGCCGACGCCATGGACGCGCTGGTCCAGGTGCGCGAAGGTGCACCGCTGGCCAGTGCCCTGGCCGCGAAGAAGCGCTTTCCGGGTCTGCTGGCCATGTTCGCCCGGCTGGGCGAGCAAACCGGCCAGTTGCCGCTGATGCTTCAGCGTGCGTCGAACCAGATGTCTGCCGAAGTACAGAGGCGGGCAATTGCCGCAGCCACGATCCTGGAGCCCGTGCTCATCGTCGTGATGGGCGTGATCGTCATCCTGATCATGCTGGCCGTGATGCTGCCCATCATGCAGATCAACAGTTTCGTGAAGTAGCGCTCAAGCCGCAGGCTTGTCGCTGGCCGGCTGTTCTTCTGGCGCCTTGGTGGTCTTCATGAGCAGCTTGGCGGCGATGATGCCTATCTCGTACAGGATGCACATCGGGATGGCCAAGGCCAGTTGCGAGATGACGTCGGGCGGCGTGACGATGGCCGCGACGATGAAGGCGCCGACGATGAAGTAGCCACGGAACTTCTGCAACTGTTCGATGCTGACGACGCCCATTCGCGTGAGCACGATGACCGCGATCGGCACCTCGAAAGAAATGCCGAACACCAGGAACAGCGTCAGCACGAAGCCGAAGTATTGCTCGATGTCAGGCGCTGCCGTGATGCTGGCCGGGGCAAAGGCCTGGATGAACTTTGCCATGCCCGGAATCACGAGAAAGTAGCAAAACGCCACGCCCGCCACGAACAGCAGCGTGCTCGACACCACCAGCGGCAGGACCAGCCTCTTCTCGTGCGAATACAGCCCCGGCGCGACGAAGGCCCACACCTGGTAGAGCACGACGGGCAGCGCAATCATGAAGGCCGCCATCAAGGTGATCTTCAGCGGCACCAGGATAGGCGAGATGACGTTGGTGGCAATCAGTGTCGCGCCCTTGGGCAGGTGCGCCACCAAGGGTGCGGCCAGCAGGTCGTAAAGCCCGGACGGGCCAGGGTAGAGCGCCAGCGCAGCGAAGCAGATCGCCACCGCAATGACAGCGCGGATGAGGCGGTCGCGCAGTTCGACCAGATGCGAGACGAAAGGTTGTTCCGAGCCTTCGAGCTCGTCCTTGGGCGGGGTGGTGCTCATCGCTGTCCCAAGCCCGGCGGCCGGAAGCGTGCGACCCGCGCTGCGCCCGACTGGGCCCGGCCGCGGATGCCGTGTCTCTGCTTGTACCACTGCGGCATGGCGCCGCGCTTCAGACGCCAGTTCTTCTTCGGCTTGCTGTAGCTGGGCGGCGGCAGGGGCGCAGGGTCGTAGCCGCTGCTGCTGTCACCGTTCCCGTCGGTTGTCAGCCCGGACGTGATGCTGTTCCAGTCGCTCTGGAACGCAGCGCTGGCCGAATCGACTTCGCTGCGCACCGACTCCTGCACGTTGCGCGCCGCATCCTCGAAGTCGGTTTTCATCTTCTTGAGCTCATCGAGCTCGATCGAGCGGTTGACTTCGGCCTTCACGTCGGCCACGTAGCGCTGGGCCTTGCCGAACAGGTGGCCAACGGTGCGGGCCAGCTTGGGCAGTTTTTCGGGCCCGATGACGATCAGGGCCACAGCGCCTATGAGGGCGATCTTGTCGAATCCGAAGTCGATCATGTCGGGGTGGGCTGCCGGGCTTGCATGCACCCTGGCACCGGGCAAGATGCCCGGCCAGCGCGCGACAGGCGTCAGCTCTTGGTCTTGGCCTCGACGTCGACGGTCTGGCTGTCGGCCTTGCGGGCCGTGACCTGCTGCGGGGGCGCCACGCTGCTGTCGGCTTCAGCCTGATCGCCGGAGCCCTTGACGCCGTCCTTGAAGCCCTTGACGGCGCTACCGAGGTCTGAACCGATGTTGCGAAGCTTCTTGGTGCCGAAGATCACCACGACAACCAGCAACACGATCAGCCAATGCCAGATGCTGAACGAACCCATGATCTATTCTCCAGAGACTAGCCCGGCATTCTAGGTGACGGGCGTCGAGCGTTGATGTCGCTGCCCATGCCACCGCCGGGGACGGCGGGCAGGGCGGCACGAAAACCGGCGGCGGCTAACCCTTGGCCCAGGGCCGCGGGCCGCCCATCACGTGCATGTGGAGGTGGTAAACCTCCTGCATGCCGTCGGGGCCGGTGTTGATGAGCGTACGGAAACCATTGTTTACCCCCAGTTCTCGCATCAGTCGAGGCGCCAGGCCGAGCATGCGGCCCAGCAGGGCGTCGTGCTCGGGTCCCACGGCATCCAGATTGGCAATGTGGGCTTTCGGAATCACCAGCACATGCACGGGTGCCCAGGGGTTGATGTCGTGGAAGGCCAGGAGTTCATCGTCCTCGAACACCTTCCGCGAAGGAATGTGTCCGGCAACGATCTTGCAGAAAATGCAGTGGGGGTCGGCGCTCATGGGATGCAGGCGGTCAAGGGGTGGGCAGGGGCAATGAACGATTCTCGATGAACATCCACCAGCCCCTGATGAAACGGTACAGGTACTACAAGCCGACAACGGTCCAGGCCACCCAGCCCGGAAAAACGAAGAACGCCCACAAGGGCAGGGTCAGCAGCAGCCACAGCAAGGTGAACCAGAAGCTGCGTGCCTGCCAGCGGAAGTGGCTGCGGAAGAAGTCGTCGGGCAGTTCGTTGCGCTTGACGTAGTTGAGGATGAGCGCGACCACCGAAAACACGCCGGCCGAGAAGAACGACAGCGTGTGCAGCCCGTACATCAGGTGCGTCAGCAGCACCAGGTTGCTGCGCTGGCCGGCGGCTGGGTGGTCAGGCACGGTCACGGGGTTCATGGCGGCTTTCCTTCAGCGACGGATGCAGCTTCCGCTTCACGCAGGCGGACCTTGCGCAAGGCAAACTCTTCCAGCCCGGACAAGCCTTCGCGCCGCGCCAGTTCGGCCAGCACGTCCTGCGGGTGCAGGTCGTAGGCCTGCAGGGCCACCAGGCAATGGAACCACAGGTCGGCCATTTCGGCCACGATCTTCGGGCGGTCGGCGTCCTTGGCCGCGATCACGACCTCGGTGGCTTCTTCCCCGATCTTCTTCAAGATGGCGTCTGGACCCTTGCTCAGCAAGCGGGCGACATAACTTTTTTCGGGGTCGCCGCCGGCCTCGGGGCAGCGCGAAGCAATGACCGCAGCCAGCCGGCTCAGGGTGTCGGGTTCTGGGATGGCGCCTGGACTCATTTGTAGATGCTCTCCGGGTCTTTCAGCACCGGTTCGACGCTGTGCCAGACCTGCCCTTGCAGCTGCTGGAAAAAGCAGCTGTGCCGCCCCGTGTGGCAGGCAATGGCCGGCTGGCCCTGCTGCGTCACCTTCAGCAGCACGACGTCGGCGTCGCAGTCCAGACGGATGTCGTGCACCTGCTGGAAGTGGCCGGACTCCTCGCCCTTGTGCCAAAGGCGCTGGCGCGAACGGCTCCAGTACACGGCCTGGCCGCGCGCTGCCGTGGCGGCCAGGGCTTCGCGGTTCATCCAGGCGAACATCAGCACTTCGTTGCTGCCCAGTTCCTGGGCGATCACGGGCACCAGGCCGTCGCGGTCCCACTTCACGCTGTCGAGCCAGTTCATGACGGGCAGTCTAGCCAATTGCCGCGGTCAGGTGGGTGGCGCCGCTGAACCCCTGTTCCTGGGCAAACCAGCCCAGCACCGGCACGGTGCCGGGCAGCACCGGCGTCACCGCCACCGGCAGGGTCTGCCAGGCCATCGCCTGGCCTTCGCGCATCTCGAAGTCGCCCTGCCAGTCGAAGACCTTGCAGAAGTGCAGCCGCACCAGGGCATGCGGGTAGTCGAACACCTCCTGCTGCCAGGGCTGGGGCGTGCCGATCGTGATGCCCAGTTCTTCCTGCAGTTCACGCCGCAGCGCCTGTTCGACGGTCTCGCCGGGCTCGAGCTTGCCACCCGGGAATTCCCAGCAGCCGGCGTAGACCTTGCCGGGCGGGCGCGTGGTCAGCAGGAAGCGGCCCTGGCCGTCGATGAGCACGCCCACCGCGACGTCCACCGGACGTCGCCCCTCCTGGTTCCCGACGTCCACCGGACGTCGCCCCTCCTGGTTCCCGACGTCCCGGCCGCTTCGCTCAGCCATCGCGCCGCCCCGAGTAGTCGCGCGCGAACTGCTGGGCCACACGGCCTGACCGTGAGCCCCGTTCCAGAGCCCACACCAGGGATTCCTGACGAGCTGCGACGATCGCGTCCTCGTCGAGCCCGAAGTGGCGCAGCCACTGGGCCACGATGGCCAGGTACTCGGCCTGTGTGAACGGGTAGAAGCTCACCCAAAGCCCAAACCGCTCGGACAGCGAGATCTTTTCCTCCACGCCCTCTCCCGGGTGGACCTCGCCGTCTTCGGTGTGCTGGTAGCTCAGGTTTTCCTTCATGTATTCCGGCAGCAGGTGGCGGCGGTTGCTCGTGGCATAGATCAGCAGGTTGTCGCCCGCCGCCGCCACGCTGCCGTCGAGCACGCTCTTGAGCGCCTTGTAGCCGGGCTCGCCGTCGTCGAAGCTCAGGTCGTCGCAGAAGACGATGAAGCGCTCGGGGCGGCCGTCGACGAGGTCGATGAGGTCGGGCAGGTCGACCAGGTCGGCCTTGTCGACCTCGATCAGGCGCAGCCCCTGCGGCGCAAACTCGTTCAGCACGGCCTTGACCAGCGAACTCTTGCCCGTGCCGCGCGCGCCCGTCAGCAGCACGTTGTTTGCACCCTGTCCGGCGACAAACTGCCGGGTGTTGCGCAGCAGGCGTTCCTTCTGCGCATCCACTTCCTTCAGGTCGACCAGGCGGATGCCGGCCACGTGGCGCACCGGTTCCAGCACGCCTGCGGCATGCAGGCCGCCGCGCTTGCGGTAGCGAAAGGCGATGGACGCGTTCCAGTCGGGTGGGTCGGCCGCATGCGGCAGCAGTGCTTCCAGGCGCGACAACAGGGACTCGGCACGCACCAGCAGGTGCTCGAAGGCAGGGTTCATGCTCCGGAGTTTAGGCGCCGTGTTTCAGGCGCCGCCCTTCAGTCGCCGCACCTCGTCGCCGGCGATGACGAATACCGCATCGTCAGGTGCCGGCTGAAGGACATGGCTGCCGGTGAACCCGCCAAAGGCCGGCAGCAGACCCACGTGCAGCCCGAAGTGGAAGCACGGCAGGCGCAGGCGCTGGCGCGCACGGCCGCCCAGCATCACCGCCGGGTGAACATGGCCAGCCAGCACATACGCGCCGTCCACCGCTTCGGGGTGGTGGGCCAGTGCCAGCCCGGGCAGGCCAGGCAGGTGGAAGGGTTCGTCCACGCAGCGCACACCCCACGCCGCCGGGGGGTCGCCGGCATGGCGGTCGTGGTTGCCACGTACCAGCAGCATTTCGATCTGGCTGTTGCGTTCGCGCCATGCCGTCACGGTCGAGAGCACCGCGGCACTGCGACCACTGGCCGCATGCAGAAGGTCGCCCAGAAAGACGATGCGGCGGGCGCTCGTCGCTTGCAGGAGCGCCGTCAGCCGGGCCAGACCCTCGGCGGTGGTGCCGCTGGGCACGGGCACCCCGAGCCGGCGGAACGACTGCGCCTTGCCGATGTGGGCGTCGGCCACCAGCAGCGTGGCGGCTTGCGGCAGGTGCACGGCGCGTTCGGGCAGCAGGCGCAACTGCGCACCCCCCACGGTAAAGCCGGCCGCCACCGGCGCGGCTGCTTCCGGCCCGGTCACGGCCTTCAGGCGGTCAGGCGTTGCAGCGCCAGGTCCAGGTGTTCGGTGGGCAGGCGCTTGAAGCCGCTGCGCGCGTAGCGCTGCAGACGGCCCACCGCCAGCGCCGTCAGCGCCGAGGCCAGGGCCTGGGCGTCGACCGTGGGCGTGCTCGAGCCCGCGGCCTCGGCTGCTGCGCGCAGGCATTGGCGCAGATGGGATTCCACCCGGTCGAAGAACTGGTTCATACGCGCCGTCAGGCGCTCGTGCTCGAACACCAGCGCGTCGCCCACCATCACCCGCACCATGCCCGGGTTCTTCTCGCCGAACTGCAGCAGCACGGTGGTGATCTTCTGGGCCTGCAGCGACGGCGAGGGTTCGCGCTCGACGAGCTGGTTCACCAGGGTGAAGACGCTGGACTCGATGAACTCGATCAGCCCTTCGAACATCTGCGCCTTGCTGGCAAAGTGGCGATAGAGCGCGGCTTCGCTGACTTCCAGCCGCGCCGCCAGCGCAGCGGTGGTGATGCGCTCGGCGCCGGGCTGTTCCAGCATGCGGGCCAGCGTCTGCAGGATCTGCACGCGGCGCTCGCCCGGTTTCGGGCGTGTACGCGTGGGTGCCTGGGCCAGCTTGGTGACGACGGGTTCCACCACGTCATCGGGTCCGGCCAGCGGCAAGTCATCGGGCAGGTCGGCCATGGAAACGTGGGCGAGGGGGTTGGCCGCTGGGGCGTGCGGGTGGGACAAACTCGAAAAAACATTCTGGCACAGTGGGGGCAAGCACTCGCTTGCAGGTAAACACCAAGCGGACATCCAGAAATGGCCGGTGGGTGCCGGCTCAGCGTCCGGGTTTGAGCAGCTCGTGCACACCACGGATCCGCCGCCCCACGTAGGCTGGCCGCAATGGCCGGTGGCGCCCCGCCCGCGGCCCCAGCCAGCGTTGCATCCAGGCCGTGTGCATCCCCACGCGGCATGCCGCCTTCTGGTGGACGAGCGTGTCTTCCACCAGCGTGCAGCGGTGCGGCGGCACTTTCAGGCGCGCTGCCGTGCGGCGGAGCATGCGGGCGTCGGGCTTGGGGCGCAGCTGGCCGAACATGTGCATGTCCTCGATCGACAGCAGTCCGTCGAACAGCCGCTGCATGCCCAAGCTGCTCAGCACCCTGCGGGCGTAGGCCAGCGGCGCATTGGTCAGGATGTACTTGCGTCCGGGCAGGCGCGCCAGCGCATGGAGGTCGGCCACGTGCGCGTGCAGCCGGCCTTCCAGGCCCGGCAGCAGGTGGGTGTGGTGCAGGAAATGCGCGGGCTGCACGCCATGGTGGCGCACCAGGCCCAGCAGCGTGGCACCGTACTTCGCCCAGTAGGTCCTGCGCAAGGCCGTGGCCTCGGCCGGCGGAACACCCACGTGTTCGGCCACGTAGTCCGTCATCGCCTCCACCAGTTGCGGCATGGCGGCGGTACCGGCGTCGTGCAGCGTGTCGTCCAGGTCGAAGAGCCAGACGCGGGCATCTGTCCGGGGGGCCCGGGCCGGCGCCATCAGTGGCTGCGGATCATCGTGCCATAGGCCTGGTCGGTCAGGATCTCCAGGAGCATGGCATGCGGTACGCGCCCGTCGACCACGTGCACGGCATTGACGCCGCTCTTGGCCGCGTCGATGGCACCGGCCAGCTTCGGCAGCATGCCGCCGCTGATGGTGCCGTCGGCGATGAGCTCGTCGATCTGGCGGGGTGTCAGCTCGGTGATCAGCTGCCCGGCCTTGTCGAGCACGCCCTTGATGTTGGTCAGCATCACCAGCTTTTCGGCCCTCAGCACCGTGGCCAGCTTGGCAGCCACCAGGTCGGCGTTGATGTTGTAGCTTTCGTTTCGTTCGCCGAAGCCGATGGGGCTGATGACAGGGATGAACTGGTCGTCCTGCAACGCCTTCACCACGCTGGGGTCGATCGAGGTGATTTCGCCGACCTGGCCGATGTCGTGCTCGACGGCCGGGTCGTTGCGGTCGGCCAGCTTCATCTGGTGGGCGCGGATCAGCCCGCCATCGCGTCCGGTCAGGCCCACGGCCTTGCCGCCAGCGGCGTTGATCAGGCCCACGATGTCCTGCTGCACCTGGCCGGCCAGCACCCATTCGACGACTTCCATCGTCTCTTCATCGGTGACGCGCATGCCCTGGATGAAGGTGCCCTTCTTGCCCAGGCGCGACAGCGCTTCATCGATCTGCGGTCCGCCGCCGTGCACGACGATGGGGTTCATGCCCACCAGTTTCAGCAGGACCACGTCCTCGGCGAAGTCCTGCTGCAGCGCCGGGTCGGTCATGGCGTTGCCGCCGTACTTGATGACCAGCGTCTTGCCGTGGAACTTGCGGA
>LNFM01003166.1_pt1 | contig 47300 bp, 56 predicted proteins | sample 596031 | NCBI WGS metagenome assembly LNFM01 (sample SAMN04254537, study PRJNA301005) | activated carbon metagenome | isolation source: dual media filters at the Ann Arbor, Michigan drinking water treatment plant | place: USA: Ann Arbor
TTGCCTGGAGCGAAGCGGAAGGACCCAGACCATCGGGTCGCCTTTCTTTTGGGTACTTTTCTTTGGCGAAGCAAAGAAAAGTGCCTCGCCCGCCGGGGCGAGACCCGGCCAGCAGGCAGACTGCAATGCTGGAGAAGTGCCTTCGACCTCCGCGGTCCTAGCGCGTGGATGCCGCCCGCATCCGGTTCACCTCCAGCGGTGTCACCACGCTGGCCTGGTTACCCCAGGACTGGCGGACATGGGTCAGCACCGCCGCGATGTCGCTGTCCGTGAGTTCGAGCACAAAGGGCGGCATGCCGAAGGGCCGCGGGTTGCCTTCGGTGGCCGGCGCGTAACCGCCGTTCAGGACGATCTGCACCAGGTTGGCGGTTTGCGGCATGGTCACGGCGCGGTTGCCGGCCAGCGCCGGGTAGGCTTTGGGCACGCCACGGCCCTGTTCACCGTGGCACTGGGCGCAATGCTGTTCATACAGCTTGGCGCCCAATGCCAGCACGTGGGTCGGGGCCGCTGGCGCGGCGGGAGCCGCGACAGCTGCGGGCGGAGGCAGCTCCTTGAGGAATTGCGCCATGGCCTGGAGGTCTGTGTCGTTCAAGTACTGCGTGCTGCGCAACACCACCTCGGCCATCGGACCGGTGGCCGAGGCGCGCGGCGAGATGCCGGTTTTCAGCAGGTCCACGATGTGCCGGCGGTCCCAGTCGCCGACGCCGGCCTCGTGCGGCGAACTCAGCGAGGGTGCATACCAGTTCTGCATGGGGATCAGTCCGCCGGCCAGGTCCAGCGCCTCGCTGCTGGCGCCCAGCGCATTGCGCGCCGTGTGGCAGGCGGCGCAGTGGCCCAGACCCCGCACCAGGTAGGCGCCGCGGTTCCACTCGGCGCTGCGTTGCGGGTCCGGCTCGTAGACACCGGGCTTGAAGTACAGCGCGCGCCAGACTGCCAGCGCCGCCTGCGAATCGTAGGGAAAACGCAGCGTGTGGGGCGTGGCACTCTGCTGCACCGCTGGCAGGCTGCGCAGGTAGGCAAACAGCGCATCCGAATCCTCGCGCGTGACCTGGGTGTAGTTCGGGTAGGGGAAGGCCGGGTAAAGCAGGCGGCCATCCTTCGAACGCCCGTTGTGCATGGCGCGCCAGAAATGCGCAGAGGTCCAGCTGCCGATGCCGGTGTTGTTGTCGGGCGTGAGGTTGGAACTGAACACCGTGCCGAAGGGCGTATCGATGCCGCGCCCTCCCGCATAGGACGGTCCGCCGCGCGCGGTGTGGCAGCTTGCGCAATTGCCGGCGCGCGCCAGGTAGGCGCCGCGCGCGAGCAGGCTGTCGCCGGCAGCAAGGGCCGCCACCGGGGCGTCCACATCGACCTCGTCGCGCAGGTTGAGCCAGGTCACCAGCGCCGCGGCAGCCACCAGCACACAGACGGCCCCGGCCAGGCCGGTCAGCAATTTTTTCATGGGACGACTTTCGCAACGCCTGCGCAGCTCAGCGTGAGGGCACCGGCCGCCGGTGGCGGCGGGGCGGCCGCCGGTTTGCTGCTGGCCGGCAGGGGTTGCGCGGCCAGCCAGCTGGCCACGGCGTTGAGATCGTCCAGGCTCAGGCGGTCGACGACCTGTTTCATGCAGTCGGGCGCGTGGGCGCGGCGCTGGCCGGTTTTCCAGGCCCCGAGCTGGGCATTGAGGTAGTCGCGCGGCAGGCCGAGCAGGCCGGGGACCGCCGGCAACACACCGGTCATGGCCTGGCCGTGACAGGCCACGCAGGCCGGCACGCGGCGTGACGCGTCGCCTTGCAGCACCAGTTGGCGGCCGCGCTCCAGCACCGCGGCCGATGTGGCGGCGGCCGCCGGTGGCGGGTAGGGCAGGTCGAGCGCCGAGAAGTACTGGGCGATCTCCATCAGGTAGGCATCGCTGAGCGGCTCCACCAGTTGGGCCATCAAGCCGTAATGGCGGCGCCCGTCGCGGAAGTTGAGCAACTGGTTGTAGAGATAACCGGCAGGTTTGCCGGCCAGGCGCGGGTAATAACCGTCGGGCCCGGCACGGCCCTGGGCGCCATGGCAGGCGGTACAGGCCATGCTGCGCTGGGCGATGCTGTCTTCAAAAGGCGCGGCGGCCATCGCCACATGGGCGAATAAGCCGGCGGCGGCCAGCGCCAGGACTGCCAGCCGGCGTGCCTGCGGAAAAACCAGGGCGAAACGAAACAGGGCCATGTACGCATCATCGGCGATCCGGCGGCCGCGCGTAAGACTCAGATGCGGGCTAAAAAACCATATCAGATGAAAAAACTGAAAAAATTACAATATCAGATGAGCCAATCACGGCCCTCCCGGGAAGCTTCATGAAGCGTTATGAACAACTGCTTGAACTGCTGGCGACCGACATCCGCAATGGGCGGCTGGCACCCGGCGCCCGCCTGCCTTCGATCCGGACCATCACGCGGCAGCATGGCCTGAGCGCTTCCACCGCCTTCAAGGCCTACGAGCGGCTGGAAGAAAAAGGCCTGGTGCGGGCCCGCCCGCGTTCGGGTTACTACGTGATCGGTCCCCCGGCGCAGGCGCCGGTGTCGGGCGCGCAGCCGGGTCGCGAAAAAAGGAAAGCGGCCCTGGTGTCGTCCCGGCTCGATGTCAGCGAACTCGTGTTTTCGGTGCTGGACGCGGTGCAGCATGTGGACATCGTGCCGCTGGGTTCGGCCTTTCCCAGCCCCGAGCTGTTTCCCCTGCAGCGCCTGGGCAAGTCCTTGTCCCGCATTGCACCGCGCCTGCATGGACGGGAAATGGTGGAGCACCTGTCGCAAGGCCATCCCGCGCTGCGCCAGCAGATCGCGTTGCGTTACCTGGCGCTGGGCATGGCCCAGCCCATGGACGAACTGGTCATCACCAACGGGGCGCTCGAAGCGCTGAACCTCTGCCTGAGCGCCGTGGCGCGGCCGGGCGACCTGGTGGCGGTGGAGTCGCCGGGGTTTTACGGCAGCCTGCAGGCGCTGGAACGCCTCAACATGAAAGCCCTGGAAATTCCGGTGCACCCGCAGGACGGGCTGGACCTGTCGGCGCTGGCCCGCGCGCTGGAGCGGCACCCGGTGAAAGCCTGCTGGTTCATGACATCGTTCCAGAACCCGACCGGCGCCAGCCTGTCGCCGGACAAAAAGCAGGCGCTGGTGGCGCTGCTGGCGGAGCGCCGCATTCCGCTGATCGAGGACGATGTGTACGGCGAACTGTATGCCGGCGAACGTGCGCCCTGGCCGGCCAAGGCCTGGGACCGTGAGGGCCTGGTGATGCACTGCAGCTCCTTCAGCAAGACGCTGGCGCCGGGTTACCGCGTGGGCTGGGTTTCGCCCGGGCGTTTCGGCGAGCAGATTGCGCGGCTCAAGCTCATGACCAACATTGCGGCCAGCCTGCCGGCGCAGCTGGCGCTGGCGGACTACCTGCAGCACGGCGGCTACGACAAGCACCTGCGCAAGCTGCGCCATGCCATGGAGGCCAGAGTGGCCGGTTTGCTGGCGGCGATTGCGCGGCATTTCCCGCCGGGCGTGCGCGTCACGCGTCCGCCGGGCGGCTACTTTGTCTGGATCGCCTTCGATGACGGTTTTGACGCGCTGGCGCTGCACGAGGCAGCGCTGGCGCGCGGCATCAGTGTGGCACCGGGTCCGATATTTTCGGCGCGCCGTGATTTTCGCCATTGCCTGCGGCTCAATGGCGGCCATGCCTGGGACGAGCGGCTGGAGCAGGCCATGCACACGCTGGGCGCACTGGCCCGCATGCAGCGTCCGTATGCTCAGTTGCCTTAAGGTTTGGCGCTGGAACGCAGGCAGGCCAGGAAGTCGTCCCAGCTGGCTTGCAGTTCGCGCATGCGGGCGCCCTTGTTGAGCACGGCGCCGCCGGCCGCCTCGGTGCGCCTGACCACCTTGGCGAGTGCGCTGGCCGGCAATGGCGCAAGCTGGCCGCGCAGCGCGGCCGCCTTGCGGCGCATCTCGGTGATGGCGTCGCGCGCCAGCGACTTGTTGCTGGACAGGGCGACACCGCCCACCAGCTCCGCCATTTCGGCCAGCGCCGGCTCCAGGTACCAGACCGCAGCCGTGCCCAGCGCCAGCGCCCAGGCAGGTTTGGCCCGCGGGTTGTCTGCGAGCGGGCCGGGCGTCCCCGTCGGGGATTCTGGAGGTGGTGACATGGCAAACCCAAGGCTAAGGGCAGAAGGCTGAATTCTGGCTGACTGGTGCTGCAGCTGCCAAGCCCCGGTTCGGCACGGCCGTGGCGGAAAGGCGTCAAAAAGGCCGCCAGCCCATGTCCCGCAAGCGGAAGCAGCTATCAAAATGAGAGCGATTTCAGCGTCCGGCGCGCCATTGCGCCAGCCGTTCGCAGACCCAGCCGGGGTCGTCATGCGGCAGGTCGTGGCCGGCCCAGGGGTGGGTGTGGTGTTCCGCCTGCCAGACCAGCGCCAGCGCCGCCGAGCAGCGCGGGTGCACCAGGCCGTCGCGCGCCGAGGACAGCAGCAGCGCCGGGCAGGCCGGCGCGCCGGGCGCGGCGGAGAAGCGCGCGGCCGCCCACAACTGGCGCCAGGCGTTGCCGGGGCTCACCGGTGCGCTGCGGCGGATCTGCTGCCAGGCTGCGAGGTCTTGCCCCAGCGTATCGGCGCGCCGGCAGGTCAGGCGGTGGATGATCTCCTCCGCGCCCGCCTTGTCGTTCCAGAGGGCGGCCAGCCGCAGCAGGCCTGGCCAGTTGCCGGGCCGCAGGCGGTCGGTGACCGGGCTGAAGGGCCGCATGCTGGTGTTGACCAGCACCAGGGACGCCACCTCGGCCGGAAACTGCTGGGCCCAGTCGGTGGCGACCATGCCGCCCAGCGACATCGCCAGCAGGCGGTAAGGAGGTGCCACGCCCTGCTGCCGCAAGTGCGCGCGCGCGGCCAGCATCATGGCGCGCACCGTGGCCGGCGAACGCTGGCCGCTGAAGGCGCCGTTGCCCGGCAGGTCCAGCGTCAGCACGGCGTCGCCGGCGGCCGCCAGTTGCTGCGGCAGGCCGCCCCAATGCCGGGCCTCGCGCGTCAGGCCACGTAGCAGCACCCGGGTCATCTAGTGCCCTGTCCCACAAATAAAGGCGACATGAAATCGCCCATTCAGCCGCCATGCGGCGTTGCTCGTCGTTGCCATAGCTACGGCTATGTCGCCGCCTCGCGCCTTGCCTGACAACTGAATGAGCAATTTCATTTTCATCACCTTATTTGCGCGACAGGACACTGGCCCGCCGCGGCCGCCAGTGCGCGCTGGCCTGCTGTTGCAGAACGGCGCGTTGCTCCGGCAGCGGCAGCCAGCCCGGCGCGGCATGGGCGGCGCGCGTGAGGAAGTCCAGCAGATCGACATGGCGGCGCAACACGCGCTTGATGCGGTGCGCCTTGATCGGGTTGAAGATGCCGTGCCGCGAGAACAGCTGGCGCGGATTTTTGCGAATCCACAGCCAGGAGCCGAGCTCCAGCGTCATCGGCAAGAACACGTGGCCGGGCGGTGCCTGGTCATAGGCGTGGTCCCACAGGTCGCCGTGCAGCAAATACTGGTTGCTTTGCGGCTCGAAGCTGTAGTCATGGTGCGGCATCGATTGCTCCAGCATGGCCTTGAGGGTGAACATCTCGGGCAGGTGCGCCATCAGCCGGCGTGTGCGCGCATACGGAAACCACAGGCTGTCGTCAAAACCATAACCCGAATGGCAGTCCAGCGCCAGGCTGAAGGGGCGGCTGGCCAGCTGCTCGCGCACCACCTTGAGCAGGGCGGTGCTTTCGGCTTCCATGGGCGCGCCGGGCCGGCCGCAGTACCAGGGCAGCAGCGGGCTCCAGCTTTGCCCGCCGGCCAGGAAGGGCACCCGCTCGTCGGCGCGCTGCGGCGCGTTGCGCATCAGGTCCACGCCGCGCGGGTTGGCGCGTTTGTGCGCCCACATGCCGCCGGGGTTGACGATGGGCATGAACACCAGCCGCACCCGGCGCAGTTGTTGCGCCAGCAGCGTGTCCCACTCGAGGCGGAACAGCAGCGCGCGCATGTAGTTCAGGATCAGTTGCGAGCCTATGCGTTCGAGCCCGTGAATGCCGCCGAAAAAACCGATGGCCGGCGCGTGCGGGTCGGGCGATCCGATGGCGGCGGTGAAGATCTCGAACGGGGGCCCGCCGGTGTGGACCTCCGCCACGGTCTGCACCTCGAAATGCGCGCCGCCGTCGCGCAGCAAGGCCTTGAGGTCTTCATGTTCGGCAAAGGTGGCGTCAGGGTCGGGCGTGCGGGCGAAACGGTGGGCCGGAGCAGGGGGGCGCAGAAAGTCCATCTCTCCATCCTTGCAGACTTGTGTGACAAATCACTGCATGGCGCGGCGGTGGCTTGAGTTGCTATCCAAAAAAGAGCGCTGGCGCTTGCCAGGCAAGGGTCAGCGCCCGATTTGGCTGAAAATTCAGGGGTCCGGCGGCAGCAGCACCAGGTCCGACGCCGGGTAGGCCACGCAGGGCAGGATGTAGCCGGCCGCCTTTTCCCCGGCGCTCAGTCCCGGCCATTCAATGCGGTAGCTGACCCGGCCGCTGGCCAGCCGCTGGATGCAGCTGCGGCAGGTGCCGTTGCGGCAGGAGCTGTCGAGAAACAGGCCGGCCTGCAGCGCCGACAGCAGCAGCGGTGTGCCCGCCGGGGCTTCGAAGGGCGGGCCGTCCGGCAGCAGGCGCGCGCTGTACACCGGGTGGCAAGGAGGCTGTGACATGCCGGCAGTTTACGCAGCACCGGCCCTGCGCGCGCGGCCCTTATTCAATTGCTGCGACAATCCGGGTCCCCCCGCAACGATGCCCACAAGCTCTTTTCATGTCCAGTTACCAAGTTCGCCCCGCCACCGTGCGCGATGCCAAAGTCATTGCCGAAATCAACGCCGCCGCCTCGCGCGCCGCCTACCAGGGCCTGGTGCCCGACGAGCAGCTCGGCACCCTGTCCATCGACAAGCGCCAGCAGTTCTGGCGTGACGCCATCGAATACATGGAGCCGCAGGTGCAGGTGGCGACCGATGGCGACAAGGTGATCGGATTTGTCGGTTTCGACCGCTCACGCGACGCCGGCACACCCTCGACCTGCGGCGAGATCTGGGCGATTTACGTCGAGCCTGCGCACTGGAACAAGGGTGTGGGCACTGCTTTGTGGGATGCCGCCAACGACGGCCTCAAGGAAGAAGGCTGCACCAAGGTCACCGCATGGGTGCCGGTGCGCAATGAGCGCGCGCTGCGTTTTCACGAACACGCCGGTTTCAAGCGCGAGATGAGTTCCCTCAAGACCGTGCTGGTCGGCGGCGTCAAGCTCGAGGAACTGCGCCTCAAGCGCGACGTCGGTTAGGGCCTGTTAACGCCATTCCGGCGCCGGTTCAGGAAGGCACGTCCAGCACCCGTTCCTCGTCGGGAATCACCGACGTGTCTTCGTCCGGGGACAGCGGCAGATCCTCGGTGTCTTCCCCGATGCCGGTTTCCTCGGTGTTGACTTCGCGCGGGCGTCCGGCCAGGGTGCGTGCGGCAAAAGAGCTCATGGTGGTACTCCGGTTAGGGCCCCATCTTGCGCGCCGTCCGGTCCCACCGTCCTAGGAAAACCATGCCAGTTGCTGTCGGTGCCCACTGACAGTTGTTTGCACGGTGTTTTATGTGTCCAGCCCATGTCCGGCAAGGGCCGGCAGCTATGAATTTGGTAGCGTGTGACGACCTGTCCCGGCCTGCCTTAGGATGATGCCCACGATGACCGCCGCCCCCGCCCCGACCCCGTTTTTTGCGCTGTTCGACACCGCGGTGGGTGACTGCGCGATTGCCTGGGGCGATGCCGGTATCTGCGGCGTGCAGCTGCCCGAGGCGGACACCGCGCGAACACGCGCCCGCATGCAGCAGCGTTTTCCCGGCGCCAGCCAGGCCCTGCCCGATGCGGCGGTGCAGGCCGCCATTCGCAACATCGGCGCCATGCTGCGCGGCGAGCCGCATGAGCTGGACGGGCTGGAACTGGACATGCGCGCCGTGCCGGCCTTTCACCAGCGGGTGTACGCCGTGGCGCGCGCCATCCCGCCGGGCCAGACCCTGACCTACGGCGAGGTCGCGGCCCGGCTCGGCGAGCCCGGCGCGGCGCGTGCCGTCGGGCAGGCCTTGGGGCGCAACCCGTTCGCGCCGGTCGTGCCCTGCCACCGGGTGCTGGCCGCGGGCGACAAACCGGGCGGTTTTTCCGCCAGCGGCGGCATACGCACCAAGCTGCGCCTGCTGATCATTGAAGGCGCGATGCGCGGCACGCCCGGTCTTTTCGACTGACTGACTGCCTTGTCCTACAGGCTTGCCATCCGCTTGCGCACAGGGCCGGGCAGCAGGCTGTTCCAAAGTGGCCTGTGCGCCCGTTCACCCGTTTGACGGTCCTGGCGGGCACCCCGGCATCCACCATTTTTCAAGGAAACACCATGGACAAATCCTACGCATCCACCGGCCCCAACGCCGCAGCTTCTGCCGACAGCGCCGTCCAGCGCGGCGTCAGCCAGGCCGGCAGTTCGCTGCACGACACCATCGACAAGGTCGCCACCCCGGCGCACAGCACGGTCGACCGTGCCGCCACCGCCGCCCACAACACCGTCGACAAACTGGCCAGCGGCGCTTCCAGCGTGGCCGGCAAGGTCAGCGACCAGGCCCAGCGTTTCAGCGATGTGCCGCTGCAGGCCGTGGATTATTCCAAGGCCTACATCAAGGACCATCCGCTGCAGGCCGTCGGCGCCGCACTGCTGGTGGGCTGGATCTTCGGCCGCCTGACGGCCAGCCGTTACTGAACTGCGCTTACGCTGCGGTCAACAGCCGCAGGTAGGTGATTTCCGAGGGCGCGCCGAAACGTTTCGGCGGGCCCCAGTAGCCCGTTCCGCGGCTGGTATAGACCCACAGGCTTTCCAGCTTGTGCAGGCCGGCGGTGAAGGGCTGCTGGAAACGCACGAAAAAATTCCAGGGCCAGAACTGCCCGCCATGGGTGTGGCCCGACAGTTGCAGGTCGAAGCCGGCCTTGTGCGCCTCCACGGCGCTGCGCGGCTGGTGCGCCAGCAGCAGTTTGACCGGGGCATTGTCGGGCGCGCCGGCCAGCGCCGCGTGCGGGTCGCTGCGGTGGCTGCGGTCGAAATGCGCAGCGCTCCAGTCCGCCACGCCGGCCAGCACCAGGCCGTGCCTGAGCACCACATGTTCATTCATCAGCACCCGCACACCGAGGCGATGCAGCTCGTCGATCCAGGCGTGCGCGCCTGAATAATATTCATGGTTGCCGGTCACGAAATAGGTGCCGTGCACCGACTTCAGGCTGGACAGCGGTGCCACATGAAGCGCCAGATCCGCCACCGTGCCGTCGACCAGGTCGCCGGTGACCGCCACCATGTCGGCTTCCAGCCGGTTCACCACATCGACGATGGCCTGCAGGTAGCCCCGCTTGATGGTTGGCCCGACATGCACATCGCTGATCTGGGCAATCGAAAAACCGTGCAGCTCGGCCGGCAGCCCGCTGATGGGCACATCCACGCGCACCACCGCCGCGGTGCGCCTGGCGTTGAAAAAACCGGCGACCGTGAACAGCAGGCCCAGCAGCAGCACCGCGGCGGCAGAACCCGCGCTGGCTGCGGTCATTGACAAGGCGCCGGGGGCCAGCGCCAGCACGCCCCAGGCCAGCAGCAGGCCGGCGTCGCGCAACAGTGTCAGCACAAACAGCGAGGAGAACAGCCCCATGAACAACATGCCGGTCCAGGCCATGCGATCGGCGAGACGGGGCGATTTAAAACGCCGTGCCGTCAGGCCCAGCGGCATCAGCACTGTGGACGCCAGCAGGGTCAGGCCCAGCAGCAGCTGGGCGGGCGGCCAGGCGTGCAGGTCGGGCAGCAGGCGCAGGGCGAGATAGCTGTGCAGCAGCAGCGAAAAGAGATACAGGGGCATGAAAGTTGTCCGGTGTCACGCCGGAAGGCGCTTCATGGATGTTGCTGCGAAATGGCCGAAAACAAGCGCTGGTCAGGCTGACCGGAAGGATCCCCGGGTGCGGGCGGCCGCGTAACCCGCCAGCGCACTGCCGCACGACAGCGCTGCGCCCCAGACCATGTCGACCAGCGTCAGCTGCCAGGGCCAGTCCTGCAGGGTGGCCAGATTGCTCAGGTCGTAGGTGCCGTAGGCCAGCAGGCCGAAAAACCCGCCCAGCGCTGCGGCGCGTGCCCAGCCCGGACCTTCCAGCGCCGGGCGGATCGCAAACACCACCAGGCCCGCAGGGTAGAGCAGGTAAAAGACGGCCGCCGGCAGCAGCAGCGGCTGCTCGCGCATCAAGGGGCCTATCCAGGCCTGGTAGGTGTCGGCCATCAGCAGGCCCAGCCACAACATGTCGGCGGCCAGGAAAAAGACCAGGGCGCCAGCGTAGGCCATCAGTGCGGTTTTGAGCATCGGACCATTGTGTACCGGTACAGCCCTTTGCCGCAAAGACCCTGCGCCTGCTGCGACAATGGCGGCATTCATCACTCCGGAAGTTTCCATGGCCAGCAGCCTGTTTGCCCTGCTCGACGATATCGCCACCGTGCTCGACGATGTGGCCCTGCTGACCAAGGTCGCAGCCAAAAAAAGCGCCGGTGTGCTCGGTGACGACCTGGCGCTCAACGCCCAGCAGGTGGCCGGTGTCAAGGCCGAACGCGAGTTGCCGGTGGTCTGGGCAGTGGCCAAAGGTTCGATGCTGAACAAGGCCATCCTGGTGCCTGCGGCGCTGGCGATCAGCGCGTTTGCGCCCTGGGCCGTCACGCCGCTGCTGATGATAGGCGGCGCGTTTCTCTGTTACGAGGGTTTCGAAAAACTCGCGCACAAGTTCCTGCACAGCAAGGAAGAAGACGCTGCGCGCGAAAAAGCGCTGCTCGAGGCCCTGGCCGATCCCACGGTGGACCTGGTCGCGGTTGAAAAGGACAAGATCAAGGGCGCCGTGCGCACCGACTTCATCCTGTCGGCCGAGATCATTGCGATCACGCTGGGCACGGTGCAGGACAGCAGCTTCATCACGCAGCTCAGCGTGCTCAGCGGCATCGCCATCCTGATGACGGTGGGTGTCTACGGCCTGGTGGCCGGCATCGTCAAGCTCGACGACGGCGGCCTCTGGCTGAGCCAGAAAACCGGCTTCCTGCGCAGCCTGGGCCTGGCCATCCTGGCCACCGCGCCCTGGCTCATGAAAGGCCTGTCGATCGCCGGCACTGCCGCGATGTTCCTGGTCGGCGGCGGCATCCTGACCCATGGTTTCCCGGCCCTGGCCCACGCCATAGAGTCACTGGCCGCACGCGCCGGCAGCGTGCTGGGTGCTGTCACGCCCTTGCTGGCCGATGCGGTGGTGGGCATCGTCGCCGGCGCCCTGGTGCTGGCGGCGGTCACGCTGGTCAAAAAGCTGATTCCCCAACGTGCCTGAACCGGCACCTCCTCTTTTCCATTTCACTCAGGATCATTCATGACCATCTCGATGTACCAGGCTTCCGTCCCCGTGTTCAAACAAATGCTGGGCGCGCTCAGCGCCGTGCTGGCGAAAGCCGAAGCCCACGCGGAAGCCAAAAAGATTGCGCCCGAGGCCTTGCTGCAGGCCCGCCTCTACCCCGACATGTTTCCGCTGCTGCGCCAGGTGCAGATCGCCTGCGACTTCGCCAAGGGCGTGTCGGCGCGTATCGCCGGCGTGGATGTGCCGGCTTACGAGGATACTGAAGCGGGGTTTGCGGAGCTGCAGGCGCGGATTGCCAAAACCCTGGCCTTTGTCAGCGGGCTGGAGGCAGCGCAGATCGACGGCAGCGAGGAGCGCCGCATCGTGACGCAGGCCGGAACGCCCAAGGAAAAAATCTTCAACGGCCAGTCCTACCTGCTGAACTACGGCCTGCCGCATTTCTTCTTTCACACCACCACGGCCTATGCCATCCTGCGGCACAACGGCGTGGAAGTGGGCAAGAAGGATTACATCGGCACTTACTGATCCGGTTTGCTGTGGCCTGCCGGTTTGCCGTGTGTCAGGCGTGAGGGCCTGGGCCAGGGCGCCGAGGTTTCGTCGAGGTGGTTTTGCGAACCTTCAGCGAACGGCCAGCCCTTGCGCTGCAGCACCGGTTGCCCGCCCTGGTCGGGTGAGCCTTGCAGGCCGGGTCGTCGGGTATCAGCGAATCGGGGGGCGGTATGCCGTGACATGGTGTCTCCTTCAATGAAACGACCAATTTATGCGCCGCTCCGCGGTGCCGCTGTAAGACGTCCCTGCCATCTCTGTAGGACGGGAAGGGCAATCCCGCCTGCTATCAAAAGTGAAGCTTGCCGTGCAGGTCCGGCAAGGGCTGGCGTGCTGTTTCATTCTCAAGGTAGCATCAGCGCATGACCATCCTGCTGGCGCCCATGGAAGGGCTTCTGGACTTCGTGCTGCGCGACATCCTGACGCGGGCCGGCGGTGTGGACCGCTGCGTCTCGGAGTTCATCCGCATCACCGACCAGTTGCTGCCCGAACGCGTGTTCACGCGCATCGTGCCCGAGCTGCACCATGGCGGGCGCACCCTGGCCGGTGTGCCGGTGCGCGCGCAACTGCTCGGGTCCGACCCGGTGTGTATGGCCGAAAACGCCGCCCGGCTGGCCGAACTGGGCCCGGCCGGCATCGACCTGAACTTCGGCTGCCCCGCCAACGTTGTGAACCGGCATGGCGGCGGCGCGGCCCTGCTCAAGGAGCCGGAGACGATTGCTGCCATCGTGGCGGCGGTGCGGCGCGCCGTGCCGGCGCAGATGCCGGTGTCGGCCAAGATGCGCCTGGGTTACCACGACGATGCGCTGGCGATTGCCAACGCGCAGGCGATTGCCGGCAGCGGCGCCGGCGAACTGGTGGTGCACGCGCGCACCAAGGCCCAGGCCTACCGGCCGCCGGCCTACTGGGAGCGTATCGCCGACATCCGCGCGGCCGTCACCATCCCGGTGGTGGCCAATGGCGAGATCTGGACCGTGGACGACGCGCGCCGCTGCCGCGAGGCCTCGGGTTGCGACATGCTGATGATTGGCCGCGGCGCGGTCGCCGACCCCGGCCTGGGGCGCGCGATCAAGCTGTCCATGGGCACGGCCGGCGGTTCCGCGATGGGCTGGCCGGAACTGGTGCCGCTGCTGGCCGCGTTCTGGCAACTGGTCTGCAGCCGGCTCGACGCCCGCTCGCGGCCCGGGCGGCTCAAGCAGTGGCTCAATTTCCTGCGCCGGCGTTTTCCTGAGGCGGAAACCGCTTACCAGTCACTCAAGACCATCAACGATCCGGCGCTGATAGACCGCTGGCTGGCCGGTGTGGTGCAGGCGCAGGCTGCCGGCAGGGAACTGCAGGCGGCCTGAGCCGGGAAGCTGTCGTCCCGGACTCGATCCCGGATCCATGCCGCCTGTTCCGCCGCACCACGAGGCATGGATGGCGGGTCCAGCCCGCAATGGCCATCCAGGCATGACGGATCGGCTTACGAAAAAAGGCCGTCGAAACCGGAAAGCGGCTCGAAACGCTTGTTGCGGTAAAACAGGCGCGTCGGTCCCGGCAGGGCCTGCTCGCGCACCGTATGCCGCACGTCGCCGGGGTAACAAATCATGCGCTCGCCGTTGTCGTCGAAAGACTCGGGCTGGATCACCGGCGGTCGGCGCGCGCGGGCTGCGGCCAGCACGCTGTCCAGCGCCTGGTGCCGCGCCAGATGCGCCAGGCTCATGATCTGCGGCGCGGCCAGCTCGATCTGTCCGGCCCAGTACTGCAGCAGCGCCTCGCGCGGACTGAGCCAGATGCTTTCGGTGGTTTCAAAATCATCGTGGCGCGCCACCTGGCCGCCGGGCACCGCCGCGACAAAAAAGCGCGTGTCGAAACGCTTGTTCATGACCGAGGGCCGGACCGGCGTGATCCAGCGCGACCAGGGCAGGATGGCGCCGGTCTGCAAACGCAGCCCCAGTTGCCCCAGCGCCGCGTTGAAGCCCATGCCGCCCCGCAGCAGGGCGGCGGCCTGCGCGGCCGGCTGCGCTGCCACATCGCCCTGCGCAAACAGCACGCCCGACTCCTCGAAGGCTTCGCGCAGCGCCGCGACGTACAGCGCGGCGGCGGTGGTCTCGCTGATGTCGGTCTCGCCCAGCGCCGCGTGCAGTGCGGACGGCGGCTGGTCCCCGTGCGCTTGCAGGTCGAGTTCGGCATCGGCCGCATCGACCTTGCCGCCGGGAAAGACGTAGGCGCCGCCCAGCACATCGGACAGGCCGTGGCGCTTCATCAGAAACACCTCGAGACCGGCCGGCGCGTCGCGCAGCAGCACCACGGTGGCGGCCGGGCGCGGCGGGGTGGAAACGGTGTCGAGGTTCAGTTCCATGCGGATGTCGGCTTTCTCGGGGGGGGCTGCACCGTCCATTACAGTACGGCCTGGGCTTCGAGGCTACCAGAGCCCGGCACCATCAACGATCACGAGAAGGACACAGCATGGGTATGGATTTCACGGGCCGCGTGGCCATCGTCACGGGCGCCGGCGGCGGACTCGGTAAACAACATGCGCTGGCGCTGGCCGCGCGCGGCGCCAGGGTGGTGGTCAACGACCTGGGCGGCGCGAGTGATGGCAGCGGCGGCTCGGTCAGCGCCGCCGAGGCGGTGGTGGCCGACATCCGCGCGGCCGGCGGCGAAGCGATTGCCAACGGCGCGTCGGTGACCGATTTTGCGGCGGTGCAGGCCATGGTGAAGCAGGCCATGGATGCCTGGGGCCGCGTCGACATCCTGGTCAACAATGCCGGCATTTTGCGCGACAAGAGTTTTGCCAAGATGGACCTGGCCGACTTCGCGCTGGTGATGAATGTGCACCTGATGGGCGCCGTGCACTGCAGCAAGGCGGTGTGGGACATCATGGCCGCGCAAAAATACGGCCGCATCGTCATGACCACGTCCTCATCGGGCCTGTACGGCAACTTCGGCCAGTCCAACTACGGCGCGGCCAAGATGGCGCTGGTCGGCCTGATGCAGACCCTGTCCATCGAGGGCGCAAAAAACGACATCCGCGTCAATTGCCTGGCGCCGACCGCGGCGACCCGCATGACCGAGGGCCTGATGCCGGAAGAAGTGCTGCGTGCGCTGCGGCCTGAGGCCGTGGTGCCGGCCATGCTGGTGCTGGCGGCGCAGGACGCGCCGACCCGCACCATTTTGTGTGCAGGCGCCGGCACCTTCGAGGCGGCCAACATCACGCTGACACGCGGCGTGTGGCTGGGCAGTGGCGAGCAGGTGCCCGAGATGCTGGCGGCGCGCCTTGATGAGGTGCGTGATCGCAGCGGCGAGATGGTGCCGCAAAGCGGCGCAGCGCAGGGCAGCAACGAGGTGACCCAGGCGATGGCGCATGCCGGAAAGACTTCTGCGACGGCATGAAGCAGCCCGCGCGAAGCGGGCAAAAAAAATGCAGCCGGGTTCGCTGGACAATGTTTCGACGTTTCGCCCGGGGGGCGGAAGCCTCCTACCTGTCGTTGTAGCGCGGAACCCGGCTGGCACACGCACAGTGTGGCGCCGTGAGCCGTGAAACGTTTGCAGTCCGCTGTGCCTGCATGGTGTAGGTCCAGTCCGGCGCGCGCCTTTTCCATGCCGCCCGGCATCCGTCCATCTTCATGACCAAAAGCGGCCCCCGGCCCTTTGTGCATCAGCGTGGGAAGCTCCTGAAACCATAGCAAGAGCGGGGGCCGGACCGGCACGCGCACGCGTGCCCGCGGCGCTGCAGGTAACCAGGTGCAAGCGCAGAGAGCAGGGCGCACCTGTCCTACAGGCGCACGCGCACGACGCCGACCCGCAGAACAAAATCGCACTTTTAGATTGGATTCAGTCGATCACCGATCGGCCTCTTTCAATCAACCGCCCTTCGGGGTTTTATCAGGAGCTAACCATGAAACTGAATCAATCTCTGACTGCCGCCGTGACTGCCGCCGCACTTGTTGCCGGCGCTGGTTTTGCCTATGCACAGACCACGGCCCCGCAGGTGACCAACACCCCGGGTGCTGCGTCGGCGCAAGGCCCGCTCAACCAGAGCCAGGGCACCAGCGGCGCTTCCGGCTCGATGAACAGCGGCAGCACCATGCAGGCCCAGCCTTCGACCAGCACGGGCAGCACCAGCATGGACACCACCACCAGCGCCACACCTTCCGTGGACACCACGCTGGAGCCACGCGCTGACCGTAACTGATACGGCAGTACATGTTCCACAGGTCGCGGGGAGGGCGGGTGCTGTCATCCGTCCTCCCTGCATCCGTTGACCACACTGTGTTTGTCCAACCATGTCTGCCAAAGAACCTTCGCAACTCGATGCCGTCCTCAAGGGGCTGGGCATGGGCTGCGCTGCGATTGCGCTGATTCTTCCCGGCCATGTCACCTCACGCCAGGCCAGGCCGGCCGGGACACCGGTTGCGATGGTGGCGCCCGCGCCTTCGCTGGACCATTTGCCGCGCGTTGCGGACTTTGCGCAGGAACAGCCCTCACGCGAAGCCCGCGAGATGGCCAACTGGGTCATGCACAGCCGCGATCACCGTGGCATGCCGTTTGTCATTGTCGACAAACAGCATGTGAGGGTGTTTGTATTCAAGCCGGACGGAACCCTGGATGGCGCGACCGTGGCCCTGATGGGGTCCGCCGTGGGCGACGATTCGGTGGAAGGCATAGGCGATCGCGAGATGTCCGCCATCCTGCCCCACGAGCGCACCACACCGGCCGGGCGTTTTGTGTCGCAACCCGGCATCAACTCCTTCGGTGAGGACATTGTGTGGGTGGACTACGGAGCCGCCGTGTCCATGCACCGTGTGCGCGCCAAGGAGCCGCGCGAGCGCAGGCTGGAGCGGCTGGCGTCTGCCAGCATCGATGACAACCGCATCTCGTTTGGCTGCATCAACCTGCCCGTCGCCTTTTACGAGGACGTGGTCAAACCGGCCCTGGGCGCCAGCCGCGGCGTGATTTACGTCTTGCCGGAAACCCGCCCCCTGCAGGCGGTTTTCCAGGGCTTCCAGACGGCGTCCCGCAGCCAGGACCGGTCTCTCGCTGTGGGATAAAACCTACAACCGGACTGCCCGCCGGCAAGCCCGGGTCGTGCATCCAGTCTGCCCGCCAGTCCTGCCCTGCCTGAGCCAGGCGCTATCAAAGAAGGAGCGGCCGCCACTGTTACACGTGCCGCGCTTGCCAAACCCCTTCGCCTGTCGGTAGGATCTGTCCTACAAACTCCACAGACGGGCAGCGGATGATTGTTTTGGGCAGGTTCTGGCGCGCGGCGGCTGCCCTAGCAGCGCTGGTCCTGCTGTCGACGCCGGCTGTGGCCCTCGACGCTCCCGCAGCTCCCCGGGCGCCGCTGGCCGACTTTGGCGCGGAGCCCGCTTCCACCGATGCCCGTTATGCCGCCGCCTCGGTCATGGCCTCGTCAGACAACAAGGGCCTGCCCTTTGTGATCGTCGACAAGAAAAACGCGAAGATGTTTGTGTTCGATGCCGGCGGGCGGCTGCGCGGCGCCTCGGCCGCCTTGCTGGGGCTGGCAGGCGGCGACCATTCGGCCCCCGGCATTGGCCAGCGGCCGGTGGCGCAGATCGCGCCGGCAGAACGCACCACACCGGCCGGGCGTTTCCTGTCGCAGCCTGGCCGCAACCTGCAGGGCGAAGAAGTCATCTGGGTCAATTACAGCGAAGGCCTGGCGATCCACCGGGTGCGGCCCGGCAACAGCCAGGAGCAGCGGCGCGAGCGGCTGGCGTCGGCGACGCCGGAGGACAACCGGATTTCCCTCGGCTGCGTGGTGGTGTCGGTGGCGTTTTATGAAACCGTCGTCAGCCCGCTGCTGGGCAGAAGCCGCAGCGTGGTGTATGTGCTGCCTGAAGACTCGAGCGTGTACGCGCTGTTCGACGCCTTGTCTCTCTGACGGCCTGAACTGCTGTCAGTTGCGCGGATTGCGGTAAGGCCGGGTGCGCGGCTGGCCGCGGTCCACCACATAAACCACATTGCCACCGGCCGAATCGCGGATGTTGCTGCGGGTCTGGTTGACCTGCGGGCAATCCATGTCGGTGATGGAAAACACCAGGTGCCCGTCGTTGAACACGGCGGGCATCGTCTGGTGCAGCTGGTACTGCATGTCCACCGGCGCCTGCATGGCCTTGTAAATCACCTGGTTGGAGCGGTTGTAGACGGTGTAACAGGCCAGCGCCTGGCCGCTGAAGACGGTGAGGAGCAGGGTGCCAAGGGCGGCTTTGAGGGCGGTTTTCATGCGCAGGCCTTTCGGAAAAGCCCATGATCGCGCCGGGACCGGCGCGGGCGCGCAGGCGTTCACGCGGAAATGCTGTCAGCCAAAACGCACTGGCAAGCGCGGCTTGTGAGCGAAATCAGGCTCCAGCCCATATCCATCCATCCCGGACAGCTATCAAAAAGTGAGCGTCCGGCCTCAGGCCATGCGTCCCTTGTTGGCCACCACGACACAGCCGGTGATCAGCCAGCCCTTGCCGCCGCGTTGCAGGGAGTAGGTCGCGAGCCAGGCCTCGCCGGCAGCGTCCACCATCTGCACCCGCTGCAACACCTGGCCGTCGCGCATGTCCGGTTTGAGGAAAGCCACCGAGGCTGGGCGGTACACCACCGGGTAGGCCTCCCGCACCATGGCCATGAAACCGGCGGCCGTGCCCAGGGCCTCGCGCACATTCGGCGCGGCGTAGGAAAAAGCCAGTGGCGCATCGTCGGCCGCGAAAGCGGCCAGTTGCGCCTGCACCGTGCTGCGCACCGCCTGTTCGTCGGCAGCGCTCAGCGGCGCGGCCTGGGCCAGCGGCCCCAGCGCCAGCGCACACAGCGCCCAGGCCAGGCGGCGACAGAAACGAAGAAAGGAAGCAGGGGCGGCGGGCTGGCGGGTCATGGCAATCTCCGTGGCGGCGTGCGGCGATTGTCCCCGCCTGCCGCCTGAAATTAAAAAGCGGGGCCGGCGCAAGACGCCCCGGCTTGCGGCAAGTACGCAGCTGCGGCGCGCCCGGATGCGCGGCGGGCCTTTGCGGCCGCGTCCTACCCTGCTATCAGCCCAAAGGCGTCGCGGCGCGTGCGGGCTGCCGGAACAATGGTGACAGACCCGCCCGGGCCATCCTCCCACCGACCTGAACACCTATGGACAGCAACAGCAGCGCCGCCTGGTATGCGCAACTCGCCAAACCCTTTTTTGCCCCGCCGGCCTCGGTGTTCGGGCCGGTGTGGACCGTGCTCTACATCATCATCGCCATCAGCTTCGGCTATGTGCTGCTGCAATACCTCAAGCGCCGGCTGCCCTTCAGCGTGCTCTTGCCCTTCATCCTGAACCTGGTCTTCAACCTGGCCTACACACCGATCCAGTTCGGCCTGAAGAACAACCTGCTGGCCAGCATCGACATCCTGCTGGTGCTGGGCACCCTGGTCTGGGCGCTGGCCGTGATCTGGCGCCGCAAGCGCTGGGTGGCGCTGGTGAACCTTCCCTACCTGGCCTGGGTCGGCTTTGCCACCGTCCTGCAGCTGTCCATCACCTGGCTGAACCGGTCATGAAAATCCGTCGTCCTTCCATGCTGGGGGCCGTGTCCCTGGTCGCCGCGCTGGCGGTGCTGACCACCTCGGGCTGCGCAGCCTGGCGCATCAAACAATCGGTGGAACTGGCGCGCAAAAGCGAGCCCTTCCAGGCTTCGCCGCGGGACCCCGGCGCCAGCCTGCTGGTGGTCGGTGACAGCACCGCGGTCGGCACCGGCGCCTCCTCGCCGGCGGACAGCCTGGCCGGGCTGATCGCGCGTGAGCATCCGCGTCTGAAAATTGTCAACCGCGCTGCCGACGGCGCCAAGTACGAAGACATCGCGCGGCAGCTCGAGGGCGCGGCCGGCGAACGCTTCGATGCCATCCTGGTGCTGGGCGGCGGCAACGACGTGATCCGGCTCACACCGTATGCGCCGCTGGAAGACCACATCGCGCGGGTCGGGACGCTGGCACGCACCCAGGCCAGGCTGGTGGTGTTCATGCCCTCGGGCAATGTGGGCAGCGCACCCTTTTTCTTTCCGCCCTGGTCCTGGCTGATGACACAGCGCTCGCGCGCGCTGCACGGCCTGGTCCGGCAGGTCGCCGCCGACAACGGTGCGCTGTATGTGAACCTGTTCAAGGAAAAGCAGGACGACCCGTTTGCCCAGCGCCCGGCTGAACTCAACGCCAGGGACGGTTTGCATCCCAGCGATGCCGGTTACCGGCTGTGGCTGGCCGAACTCAACAGCCAGGCCGACCTGGCGCGGCGCCTGGCGACGCTGCAGCGTTAAGGCAGCTCAGGAACGCTGCGAGGGCTCGGTGTTCTGGAAGTCGACCGGCGTATCGGGCGCGCCCTGCTGCCGGATGTTGGCGTCGCGGATGGCAAACATGCGCTCCAGGTCGGCCAGCACGTCCGCGTCTTCGTCACTGACGGCGGGTGCGGGCGCCGGCGCAGCGGCTGCAAGCGGCGGGACCGGCGCAGCCACCGGGGCGACGGCCACGGGGACAGGGGTGGCCTCGGGCACAGGCACGGGCTTGAGCCTGGCCGGCGCCGGGACGCGGGCCTTGCGCGGCGGCGGTGCGTCCGATGCCAGGATGTCGACCCAGATCGACGGGTCGGGCATGTCCAGGTAAGGGCAGGTGTCACCCACATCGAGTTCCCAGGAAATGCCGTGCAGCCAGACCGAGGCCTGTGGTTCGAACTCGGTGATGGCCGAAAGAAGCTGCTGCTGGAAAGCGTGGGCATAGGTCAGCAGCAACATGTCCCAGTGGCGCATCACGAGGTTCAGGTACAGGCCCTGCCCGCGGCTGCGGCTGTTGACCACCAGGATGCGGCATTCCACCCAGCCGGGCGGTATGCCGTGTTTGCGCAGCCCGTCGCGCAGCATCATCTGGACCAGCTGGCGGCGCGTGGCGTTGTCGGAGTTGTCCTCGATGGTGTGCGGGTTGTCGCGGCTGTCTGCGCGCTCGCCGCGCGCGGGCGGGGGTGCCGCGGCCGCTTCCGGCGTTTTTGCGCTGCCCGTGGCCTTGCGGCCCAGCAACCTGTTGATCGCTTGTCTCATGTGATGGGATCCCCTGGCGGCAGCGGCCGGTTCATGCCGCCTCGCGTGTGTTGTGCATTCTCTGATGGATGGTCGTGCAAGTGTGGTGCCAAGTCAAGCCGGCGCCTGCAGGCCCAGCGCAATCAGCGCATCCTGCCGCCAGCAGGCGGCTGCAGCGTAGTAACTTTCCCACACGCAACCGTTGCAGCCGCGCCCGCAGCAGCTGTCGGGCTGGGGCGGCGGCTCACGCAGCCACACCTGGCGGGCCAGCGCCAGTTCGCGCAGCGCAGTCAACATGGCCAGCGCCGTGTCCCGGTCAAGCGGGCCGGCGGGCAGGGCGGGCAGGGTGGTGCAAGGCAAGGGGGTCCCCAGAAGCTGGCCGGGATGTTAGCAAACCCGCATGCTGCTGCGGCGGGCCGGTGCGCAGGCACAATCCGGCAACGCCACTTTTCCTGTCACCGCCATGTCCCTTGCCGTCACTGAAGTCGAAACCGCCGCCCACCCGACCGCCACCGTGCTGCTGATGCATGGCCTGGGCGCCGACGGGGCTGACTTTGTCCCGATCGCCGAACAGCTTGAACTGTCGGCCGTCGGCCCGGTGCGTTTCCTGTTTCCCAATGCGCCGGTGATCCCGGTCACCATCAACGGCGGCTACCAGATGCCGGCCTGGTACGACATCCTGGGCGCCGACCTGACGCAGCGCCAGGACGAGGCCGGCCTGCGCCAGACCCAGGCCAGCATCAACACGCTGATCGCCGCTGAAATCGCGCGCGGCATTCCTGCGCGCCGCATCGTCGTCGCCGGCTTTTCACAGGGTTGCGCCATGGCATTGATGACCGGCCTGCGTTACCCCGAGCGGCTGGCCGGCATCATCGGCCTGTCCGGCTATTTGCCGCTGGCCGAAAAGCTGGCGGCCGAACGCAGCGCGGCCAACCACGGCCTGCCGGTGTTCCTGGGCCACGGGCGGCGCGACGGCGTGGTGCCGCTCGCTGCCGCGACCGCGACGCGCGATGCGCTGGCGGCGCTGGCTTACCCGGTGGACTGGCACGAGTACGCGATGGAGCATTCGGTCTGCATGGAAGAGATCGCAGACATGAACAACTGGCTGCTGCGCGTGCTGGCGTAGGGGCTTTCCCTGCACCGGATTCTGCGCAGCCGGCGTGGCCGCTCCGGTGCTGGCCTGGATTTTGGCATCAAAATGGGCTCCGGCCCATGACTGGCAAGCGCGGGCAGCTATTAAAAGCATAGCAATCCTGGACCGGCCGATGGCTGACTTCGGACCGCTTGTGCTCACTGTCCCGGCTGCCGCCCCGGGCCGCCTGCAGACAAGCCCGGCCTGTGATACCTTGCACGCCACGAAAGATACAGAGGGACGACTTTATGAACAGCTTGCATGCGCGCCAGGGCGCGCTGTTGGGCGACCGCCTCCAGGCGCTGAGCCCGGCGCGGCTGAAAGGCATGCGCCGCGGACTCGAGAAAGAAAGCCTGCGCGCCCAGCCCAACGGCGCGCTGGCGCTGACGCCGCATCCCGCCGCGCTGGGTTCGGCACTCACGCACCCCAACATCACCACCGACTTCAGCGAGTCCCAGGTCGAGCTGGTGACCGCCGCGCACGCCGGCCTGGCCGACGGCGCCGAAGCCACGCTGGACGAACTCACGCAGATCCACCAGTTCACCTACCGCGCGATGCAGGCGCTCGGCGACGAGATGCTCTGGGTCTCCAGCATGCCCTGCGGCCTGCCGACCGACGAGACGATTCCGATCGGCCGCTACGGCTCGTCGAATGTGGGCCGCGCCAAAAGTGTTTACCGCATGGGCCTGGGTCACCGCTACGGCCGGCGCATGCAGACGATTTCGGGCATCCACTACAACTGGTCGCTGCCCGGCGTCTCGAGCGAGGAGTATTTCGGACTGATCCGCAATTTCCGCCGCCACGCGTTTTTGCTGCTGTACCTGTTCGGCGCCTCGCCGGCGGTGTGTTCGAGTTTTGTCGCCGGCCGCCAGCATGAGCTGCAGCCGCTGGGCAGCGGCACCATGTACATGCCGCACGGCACCTCGCTGCGCATGGGGCGCCTGGGTTACCAGAGCGACGCACAGGCCTCGCTCAAGGTCAGCTACAACAACCTCGACGGTTACGGCGCCTCGCTGCAGGACGCGCTGACCCGGCCCTACCCGGCTTACGAGGCGGTCGGCATCCAGAATCCCGGCGGCGACTACAACCAGCTCGCCACCAGCCTGCTGCAGATAGAAAACGAGTTTTACGGGACGATACGGCCCAAACGCGTGATTTTCCCCGGCGAACGCCCGCTGCACGCGCTGCGCGAACGCGGCGTCGAGTACGTCGAGGTGCGCCTGATGGACCTGGACCCGTTTGTGCCGGTGGGCATCGCCGCCGACACCATGCGCTTTCTCGATATCTTCCTGCTGCACTGCCTGCTGACCGACAGCCCGCCCGACACGCCGCAGGAAATCGCCGCGCTGGCGCGCAACCAGCACCGCGTGGCCGCGCGCGGACGCGAGCCCGGTCTGCAACTCGAGCGCGGCGGCCAGGAAGTCGGCCTCACGCAGTGGGGTGCCGAACTGCTCGCGCAGTTCGCACCGGTGGCGGAGGCGCTGGATGCGGCCCAGGGCGGCAGCGCCTACGCCGATGCCTTGCGTGCTTCGGAAGCTTCGCTGCGCGAGCCCGCCAGCCTGCCTTCGGCCCGCGTGCTCGACGCCATGGTCAGGCAGCACGACAGCTCGTTTGTGGCCTTTGCCCGCGCGCAGTCGCTGGCCACCCGGCAAACCCTGCTGGATCTGCCGTTTTCCGCAGAGCAGCAGGCGCGTTTCGAGGAACTGACACGCCAGTCGCTGGCCGAGCAGAAAAACATCGAGGCGGCCGACTCCATGCCGTTTGAAATTTACCGCCAGCAGTACGTCTCGCCCGAGCGCCTGGGTATCCGCAGCCTGGCCCACGCCGCCTAGGGCGACGCCCGCGGCTCAGCGACAATCGGGGCTGCGCCGGCTGCCTGCCTGCGACCCCGCACCCACCCAGAAAGAAGATCCCGATGGCCATCCAGTGGTTTCCCGGTCACATGCACCTGACCAAAAAAGCCATCAGCGAGCGCATCAAGGAAATTGATGTGGTGATCGAGCTGCTCGACGCGCGCCTGCCCGGCTCCAGCGCCAACCCCATGCTGGCCGAACTGACCGGCGGCAAGCCCGCACTCAAGGTGCTCAACAAGCAGGACCTCGCGGATCCGGCGCGCACGCCGGCCTGGCTGGACTACTACAACAGCCAGCCCGCCACCCGCGCGATCGAACTCGATGCCAGCGCCACCACGCCGGCGCGCCGCCTGATCGACGCCTGCCATGCGCTGGCGCCCACGCGCGGCAGCATGGTCAAGCCGATGCGCGTGCTGATCTGCGGCATTCCCAACGTCGGCAAATCGACACTGATCAACACCCTGACCGGCAAACGCGCGGCCAAAACCGGCGACGAGGCCGGCATCACCAAGCTCGAGCAGCGCATTGTGCTGGCCGACGGTTTTTATTTGTGGGACACGCCCGGCATGCTCTGGCCGCGCATCATCGTCGCCAAAAGCGGCTACAACCTGGCCGCCAGCGGCGCCATCGGCCGCAATGCCTTCAATGAGGAAGAGGTCGCGCTGGAACTGCTCGACTACCTGATCAAACACTACCCCGCCGCGCTGCAAACGCGTTACAAGGTCGAGCTGCCGGCCGGCATCACCGACGAGCAGTTGCTCGAAGCGATAGGCCGCAAACGCGGTGCGGTGCTGGGCAAAGGCCGCATCAACCTGCAGAAAGCGGCAGAAATCGTGATCCACGAATTCCGCGCGGCGACGCTCGGCCGCATCACGCTGGAAACGCCGGAGGAGTTTGCGGCCTGGCTGGCCGCCGGCCAATTGCTCGATGCCGAAAGGCAGGTCAAGAAAGACCGCATCGAGACCGACCGCCTGGTCCGGTTCAAGAAAATCCCGCGTCCACCGCGCGAAGGCTGAGGCCTGTCCGGCACCCGGGCCGGCGGCTGAAAATTTTTGCCGGCAGCTCTTGAAAGACCCCGCAGCGGCACTAATTCCCTGCCGTCAGGGGCCCATGGCCTTGTTCTCCCCTGATGAGTGCATTCCTTCATGAGTCACAGAAAGGAGAATGTCATCATGAATGGTGTCAACCTGTACGGCGACATCTTCGCCGAACTCAACCGCCTGCAGCAGGACGTCGAACGGGCTTTCCTGCCGCGCGGCGCCAGCAGCATCCGCTCGATGCCGCGCAACACCTTCCCGGTGGTCAACGTGGGCAGCACGCCCGAAGCCTTCGAGGTGCTGGCACTGGCCCCCGGCATTGATCCGTCCGCGCTGCAGCTCACGGTCGACAAGGGCCTGCTGGTGCTGGCCGGGGAACGCAAGCAGGAACTGCCCGCCGGTGACGGTGTGACGGTTTATGCCAGGGAGCGTTATCAAGGAGCTTTTCGCCGCGTGATCTCGCTGCCCGAAGACGCCGACCCGACGGCCATCAATGCCAGTTACCGCGACGGCCTGTTGCGGGTCACGGTGGCGCGGCGCGCGTCGTCGCGGCCGCGCCAGGTCCAGATCCACTGAATCCCTGATCCACTGAATTTCTTCAAGGAGCATGTGATGAACCAGAACACAGCGTTGAACCAGAACCGAACAGGCAGCGAGGTCACCACCCGTGTCCAGGGTGATACCGACGCCGCGCGCGCCGAGCTGTCACAGCCGAACACGGCGGTGCTGCCACCCGTGGATATTTTCGAGGACGATGCCGGTTTTACCGTGCTGGCCGATTTGCCGGGGGTTTCCAGGGACCGGCTGGCGGTGCGGGTGGACGGCGACAGCCTGGTGATTGAAGGCGCGGCGGCAACCCCGGTGGACCGCGACCTCACGCTGATTTATGGCGAGGTGCTGAACCCGCTGTACCGCCGCGCCTTCACGCTGAGCCGCGAACTGGACACCGAAAAGATCGAGGCCAAGCTGGACCACGGGGTGCTGCGCTTGAGCATCCCGAAAGCGGAGGCGGCGCGGCCGCGGCGCATCGAGGTGGCGGTGGGCTGAAAAGCCGGCTGCCGGCGCCGCTCAGTGGCGCGCCGAACAGTAGTCGATGAACTGTTCCAGTTCGGTGGACTTGTCGAAGATGGCGTCCGCACCGCATGCCAGACAGCGGTTGCGGATGTCGTCCGTCGCATAGTTGGACAGGACGACGACTTTTTGCACGGCGGTGCGTTGCTGGCATTTCCTCAGCACCCCCAGGCCGTTGCCCTGCTGCAGGAACAGGTCGACAACCAGCAGGTCCCACTCGCGGGGGTGTTTTTCCAGCCAGGTGCAGGCATCGGCTTCGGTGGCGGAGTGACCCACGGTGTGAATGCCCGCCAGCTCCGTCAGGGTCTCCACCAGATTGTTGCGGATCAGGTCATTGTCTTCAACAATATATGCATTCACAGCCATACGGTGTTGAATTTTTTGGGAGAGGGCCGATCCGTAGTGCGGATCGCCGGAGAGTTTCGGCGGAGTCACTGTTCCAGTCTCCTGCGCACAAGCTGTGCGCGCCGCAAGGGATTGCACTGCGCGTCTGTAGGACGGCACCCCCGATGTCGCAGCTGGAAAAAAAAGTCCGCCGTCGCCGCAGTTTGTGAAGGAAAGGGCTGCCAGCCCTTGCCGGTCAAGGCCAGGCAGCTACTGATTTGCTAGCGGCGAGCGCCTTTACTGCGGTCCTGCCGGGCCGTGGCTGGGTGTGAACTTGCGGCGCAGCCAGAGCCCGCCAAAAGCCAGGCCGAGCACCAGCGCGAACCACCCGACCAGCGACGCGCCGGCGACGATGCCCTGCATGCCGGGCGATTTGATGAAGTAGGGAGACACCAGCACGGCCAGTCCGATCAGGATGCACAGGCCGCTCTTGATGAGCAGCTCATTGTTGGCCTTGTTGCTGTGGCGGCGAATGGGAGGAGAAGGTAGGGGCATGCCGCCATTGTCGGTGATCCTGCAAGCCGGGCGGCAGGGCGGGCCATTCCGCCGGATCGCCCGGCACGGGGCAGGCTGCACCGATGGCGGGATGCCCTTATAGTGGCAGACTCGTTTTCCGGCCCGCGCATCTTGCCTGTTTGTAGTGCATCGCTGCGCGGCCTCCACCTAGGGGCTCTCTTGACCATATCCTCCCTCACCGGCGCCGACCAGCCGGCACGTTTCGGCAGCGGCCAGTCCGTTCGCCGCCTTGAAGACGACGTTTTGCTCGCCGGCGCCGGCCAGTTCACCGATGACGTGAGCCTGGAAGGCCAGACCCAGCTGTTTTTTGTGCGTTCGCCTTATCCCCATGCGCGTATCGCGGCCGTGGACACCTCGGCCGCGCTGGCCATGCCCGGCGTGCTGGCCATCGTCACCGGTGCCGACCTGGTGGCGGCCGGTGTCAAGCCGATTCCCGGCATAGGCGGCTTCAAACGTGCCGACGGCACACCCTGTGCCACACCGCCGCGCCGCGCGCTGGCCCATGAGCGGGTGCGTTTTGTCGGCGAGCCGGTGGCGGCGGTGGTGGCCCTGAGCCTGCGCCAGGCGCGCGACGCGGCCGAGGCGGTGATGGTGGATTACGAGGAACTGCCCATGGTGGTCGACATCAGCGACGCCATGGCCCCCGGCGCGCCCGCCCTGTGCCCCGAGGCCCCGGACAACATCGCGGCCGAGACGCGTTACGGCGATGCCGCCGCCACGGCGGCCGCGTTTGCCGCGGCCCGCCACATTGTCAGGCTCGACATCGTGAACCAGCGCCTGGCGGCCTTGAGCCTGGAGCCGCGTTCGGTGCTGGCCGGTTTCGACATTCCCTCACAGCGCCTGACCATCCGCATGAGCACGCAGATGCCCTCGGGTGTGCGCAACTCGGTGTGTGACGCGCTGGGCATCGAGAAGGAAGCGGTGCGTGTCATCGTCGGCGACGTGGGCGGCGGCTTCGGCATGAAAACCGGCGTGTATCCCGAGGACGTGGCGGTGGCTTTTTGCGCGCGCAAGCTGCAGCGCGCCGTCAAGTGGGTGGCGGACCGCAGCGAGGAGTTTGTCTCGACCACCCATGGACGTGACCTGCAAAGCCACGCCGAGCTGGCGCTCGACGCGAACGGAAAAATCCTGGCCTTGCGGCTGTCTTCGCTGGCCAATGTCGGCGCCTACCCGACCGGCGCCGGCGCGGCCATCCAGCTGCTGATCGGGCCCTGGGTGCAGACCAGTGTGTACGACATCCAGACCATAGACTTTCACTTCCGCGCGGTGCTGACCCATACCGCGCCGACCGGCGCCTACCGCGGCGCGGGACGGCCTGAAGCCATCTTCATCATGGAGCGCCTGATGGACGAGGCCGCGCGCCAGACCGGTATCGACCGGATTGAACTGCGCCGGCGCAACTTCATCCGTCCAGAGCAAATGCCCTACACCAATCCCATGGGCCAGATCTACGACAGCGGCCGTTTCGAGGCGGTGATGGACCAGGCGCTGGCGCTGGCCGACTGGAACGGCTTCGAGGCGCGGGCTGCCGCATCGGAACAGCGCGGCCTGCTGCGCGGCCTGGGCATTTCGACCTTTCTGGAATGGACCGGCGGCAACGCGCTGGAAGAACGCGTGACCGTGTCTGTGCGTGCCGACGACGGCGTGATCGAGGTGTTCTCGGCCGTCAACGCCATGGGCCAGGGCATCCTGACTTCGCTGACGCAACTCGTGGTCGATGCCTTCGGCGTGCCGCCGGAGAAGGTTCGCGTCGTGCTCGGCGACACCGACCGCGGCGACGGTTTCGGCAGCGCCGGTTCGCGCTCGCTGTTCACCGGCGGCTCGGCCGTGCGTGTGGGCGCCGAACGCACCATCGCCAAGGCCCGGCAGCTCGCGGCCCAGGAGTTTGAAGCGTCGGAGGAGGACATCGCCTACGCCGACGGCAGCTTCAGCGTGGCGGGCACCGACCTGGCCATCGACATTTTTGCGCTGGCGGCGCGCCAGGGCGATCAGCGCATCTTCATGGATTCGACCACCGCCGCGACCGGGCCGTCCTGGCCCAACGGTTGCCACATCAGCGAGGTCGAGATCGACCCGCAAACCGGCCATGTCGCGGTGGTCGCCTATGCCTCGGTCAACGATGTGGGGCGTGTGGTGAACCCGATGATTGTGCGCGGCCAGCTCGACGGCGGCGCGGTGCAGGGCATTGGCCAGGCGCTGTACGAACACCTGATCTACGACCGCGAGACCGGCCAGCCGGTGACCGGCAGCCTGATGGACTACACCGCGCCGCGCGCGGCCGACACGCCGCCCTTCCGCACCGAAATGGACGAGTCCACGCCCTGCCTCACCAACACGCTGGGCGTCAAGGGTGTGGGCGAACTCGGCACCATAGGCGCCGGCCCCAGTGTGGTCAATGCCGTGGCCGACGCCGTGGCACGCGCCGGTGGTGCGGCGCAGTCGCCGCGCCTGCAGATGCCCTTGACCCCGTCCCGGGTCTGGCAGGCCCTGCAGCCCTGATTTCTCAGTCAAAAAGCCCTGTAGCCCATGTCGGATATGGGTTGGCAGCTATCGATTGCATAGCGCCCCGGGCCCAGGCCAGCCGCTGCAGACATCTTCCGGAAGCTGCGTAGGACGGCGCCTGAAACCTGCTTTGGCGCAGGGTGTGCTGCCTACACTGGGTCATGACCGATATCCGCAAAGGCCAGGCGCCGGCCCCCTTGTCGCGCAGCAGTTTCCACGAACGTTTCATGCAGTCCTTCATCGACCCGGCTTATCGGGCCGAGGACGAAGCGATCTCGCGGGTTGAGCAGATCGCCTGGGAGGCCTACCAGGAGGGCCGCAAGGCGCCCGTCACGCGCAAGGCCGGCCCCGGTTATGCCGATCCCGACTACGAGTTATCGGTGGACTGGCTGGAGGCGAAAAGCCGCATCAACCGGGCGGCGGCGGCCTGGAAAGACCCGGCCAGCGCCTCGCGTGTGTTGCTGGTCTGCGGCTCCTCGCGCAATGACGGCACCTGTCCGGGGGAAATTTCCAAGACCTTCCGCATGGTGGGCTGGGCCCAGGAGGTGCTCGGTCAGGCGAACATCGAGGTCGATGTGCTGGACCTGAGCCTGCCGACCTCCAGTTACGGGCTGCACATCCATCCGTGCAAGGGCTGTGTGTCCACCGCGATGCCGCTGTGCCACTGGCCCTGCAGCTGTTACCCGAATCATTCGCTGGCGCAGACCGGCGACTGGATGAACGAGATTTATGAACGCTGGACCGCCGCACACGCGGTGATCATCATGACGCCGGTGTACTGGTACCAGTCGCCAGGCCCGCTCAAGCAGATGATAGACCGGCTGGTCTGCGCCGACGGCGGCAACCCGGACCCGACCTCGACCCACGGCAAAAAAGCGGCCGAGGCCAAGGCCCTCGAGCTCAGGGGCTGGGACTACCCGAAACACCTGGCAGGGCGGGTCTACGGCCTCGTGGTGCATGGCGACGTTGCCGGCATCGAAGGCGCGCGGCGCAGCCTGTCGGACTGGCTGGACTGGATGGGGCTGATAGACGCGGGCACACAGGCCAGGCTGGACCGCTTCATCGGTTATTACGAACCCTATGCGACCAGCCACCAGGCGCTGGACGCCGACAGCGCCATGCAGGCTGAGGTGCGCAACGTCGCCTCCGCGGTGGCCAACGCGGTGCGCGAACTGCGCGCCGGCCGGCTGTCGCAACCCGACCAGGGCCTGCACCGGCCGCGGCCCAAATAGCCATTCAGGCAGACGCTGAGTTTTCGGGAAGCGCTGAACGGGTCCTGGCGAGTGTGCGGCAGTCGGATTGGGATGGGATGCAAGGCGGATTTCGCAGCCAATAGTCAGCCTATTGGCAAGAAATTCAACGCAGCAGACCGCCCAAGCCCGGCTGATCGCGCGCCGCCACGGATTCGTTCAACGCTTCCTTTGCGCGCATCTTGGCGGCGATGTATTCGCCGTGCGTGACATACAGCAGGCCCGCGACCTTGCTGATCAGGTGGTGCTCGTTCTCACCCAGGTGTGCATCGGCATAGGCCACCTCCCACATGTGTTCGACGATGCGAATCTTCTGCGGGTGTGTGAAGTGCTCGTTCAGGCTGGACGTGAAGCGGTGGTAGTCGTACGCCGTTTTCGCGGTTTCGGCGGCCAGCTCCATGAGCCGCGCCAGCTCGTCGTCGGACAGCGCGAATTTGCTGCGCAGCGTCGCGATCACGGCGTTTTGCTCCTCCGGCTGGATGCCGGTGTCGGCGCGCATGACCTCGACCAGCAGCACCGCGGTCGCCAGCTGCAGCGCGTGTTGCTGCTCCTCGGCCGAGGGTGGCGCAGGGGCCGTGAAAGAGTCGAACAGGTCCTTGAGGTTTCTCAGCATGCAGATCCTTGAGTTGAAGCTCGCTGATGGAGCTGCGCGCGCAGCGCTTGGTTCCCGCCGGTTTCAGGCTTTTCGCAGCAGGCTGTCGAGGCGGCTGTCCCAGTTGGCGCCCGGCAGCACCGAGGCCAGCTGGGAGTCGGGCAGGGCGAAGCTGCCGCGCAGCAGCTGCGCCAGCACCGCGCGGTAGTCGTGGTGGGCGGGCATGTCGCGTCCCTCGTTGAGGTTGCCGGGCGCCATGCCGGTCCACTGGCCGTGCCAGCGCCCGCCCTGGATGCGATGGCCGATCAGCCACATCGTGTTGCCGAAGCCGTGGTCGGTGCCCCGGCTGCCGTTTTCAGCAGCGGTGCGGCCGAACTCGCTGAGCACCACGATCACATCCCCCGGCTCCGAAAAATCCCGGCGCAACTGCGTGATGCCGGTGGCCAGGTTGCCCAGGCGGCCGGCCAGCTGGCCAGTCACGTTGCCCTGGTTCGCATGGGTGTCCCAGCCGCCGGCCGACAGGAAGCCGATGCGCAGCCGGCGGTCGTTGCGCATCAGCGTGCCCAGGTGCTGCGCGTCAAGCTGCAGGCCGACCGGGTCGGCCGCACCGTTGCTGGCGGCCAGCATCTGCGCGTTCTGCGCCTGCGGGCCGGGCAGGGCGCCATCGACTTTTGCAGCGGCGGCTTCGGGCATCGCCGCCATGCGCCGGGCGTCAGACGCCATCTTTTCGGTGCTGAGTTCCTGCGCGCTCTGCATGCGGCTGCCCGCGCCCGCGCGGAAGGCTTCGCCGAGCTTGTCATTGCCGGCGTACAGGTCCAGCAGCGCCTGCCGCATGCTGTCGTTGGCCAGCACGCCGGTGCGCTGCGCGGCCTGGCCGCGCGGGATCAGTTTCACCGCAGCGTTCCCGGCCAGGATGGCCGGGTTGGCTTCACCCACACCCAGGGCGGAGCCGGTGCCGCTGAAGCCCGCGACCTGGTTGAGCCAGCCCGGTGCGGCGCTGGTCCTGCCGCTTTGCGCGATTTCCATCTGGTACTGCGCGTCGAAGTGCGAACGGTTGGGCGCCGGCAGGCCGGCCGCCGGCACAAAACCCAGCACGCCCTGCTGCCACAGCGGCAGCAGCGGTGACAGGGCAGGATGCAGTGCAAAGCTGTTGTCCAGCCTGAGCGCTGTCAGCGCGCTGCCATCCGGCGCAGCAATCGCGATGTTGGGCCGCAGCCGGTAGTAGTCGGCGTCGGCATACGGCACCAGCGCCGACAGGCCGTCATAAGCGCCGCGCAGAAACACCACGACCAGGCGGCTGCCTCCCGGGCGAGCGCCCGCGGGCGCGGCTTGGGCCCAGACCTGCGGGACGTGGGCGCCGGCCAGCAGGCTGCCGGCTGCGGCGAGGAAAACCCTGCGTGAAAAAACCGGGTGCTGCATGCTGTGTCCTTGGCGCCTTATTTGCGCATGAAGTCGGGGCTGGCCAGCGTGAGGCCCGTGCGAATGGCCGGTGCTTCGAGGGCGATGCGCTCGCGGCTGGCGCTGCTCAAAAACGCTTGCAGGTAGCGCGGCTCGGCCATGCGGCCGCCGAGCGCCATCGCATAGTCGGCGCGCCGTGTCAGCGCCTCGGGCGCCAGCCAGGTGGCGGCATCGGTCTTGTAGCCGTCCGGTGTCTGCCAGCCGTGCAGGGGCTGGCCGGCCTGCGCCAGAAAGCCCAGGCCGGCCGCCAGTGCCGAGCAGGCAAAGTCCAGCGGGGTCTTGAACAGGGTGTTTTCCGCGCGCCAGAACTCGGGCGATTGAACCAGGGTGCGCATCAGCGCGCGGATGTCGCCGCGGGTGCGTGTGAAAGTCGCGGCCAGGCTGTCGGTCAGCGCCTTCGGCGGCTTGTCGGCCACAAAGGTTTGCGCCAGCCGCTGCGCAATGCGCTGCGCCGTGGCCGGGTGCCGCGCCAGCATGCGGATGGCTTCCTCGCCTTCGCGCTGGCCGTCGGCCGTGAAGGTCCGGCCCAGCAGGACCTTGTCGCCCTGGTCGTGCAGGCGTTCGGCAAAACGAAAAGCCTCCCCCTGCTGCAGACCGACCGTCCAGCCGGTCAGTATGCGTGCCAGCTCGCGCACGTCGTTCTGGGTGTAGCCGGCGTTGACCCCCAGGGTGTGCAGCTCCATCAGTTCGCGCGCGTAGTTTTCGTTGATGCCACGCGCATTGCTGCGCGCCTGGTCGAGGTACAGCAGCATGGCCGGGTGCCGCGCACTGGCCAGCAACATGTCCTCGAAGCTGCCCAGGGCGTTGGCCCGTATCACGTTGACCGCGTAGTGACCGACAAAAGGCCGCACCGCGCCCTTGCCGACAAACACATTGAGGTGGTTGAACCAGAACTCGGTCATGCGGGCTAGCAGCGGCGGCTCGAGCCCGGGGTCGCTGCAGGCCATCAGCCGCCAGGCCGCGGCGTTTTGCTGCATCTCGCGGCTGAAGTTTTCCGCCTTGGGGGCGCTGTCGTCGGCACGCGCCATGCGGCGCGCCTGGCGTTCCGCGTAGTACCCGGCGGCCAGCTGGTTGGCCGGCTGGTTGAAATCCGCGAGCGCCGCCGGGATGGCCGGCGGCCGCCGGCTGGCGTCAAAGGCCGTGTCGATCTGCTGCAATGCCCAGGCCCTGGCGTCGGCTCGCGCGGCGGCTGCGGTCGCGGCGCTGGGTCCGTAACCCAGGCGCGAGGTGGCGCGCCAGGCTGCGGCGGCGCCCGCCTCTGCGCCATCGCTTTGTGCGAACACGGGGACGCCGCTGGCAAGCAGCGCGCAGGCCAGAACGGCGGTGGCAGTGCGGGGGTGTGAATACATCAGGCTCTCCGGGTCCCTATGGTCACATGCCTAACGCCGCGGTGGCGGCCGGGGTTGGCAGCTTTACAGAGCTTTACGGCTGGCATGTGTCCGGGCGGGCTGCTGCCCGTATCCGAACTTGAGGCCTGACAATGCCTCCAGCCCATGTCCGGCAAGGGGTTGACGCTCCTGAAAACATAGCGTCGGCAAGCGGGATTGGCGGTCGTCCGCCGCGCCATTAGCCTGCATCCGGTGGCCGGGCTGGTGGAGAGGAGGAGGATCGAACTCCCGACCTCCGCATTGCGAACGCGGCGCTCTCCCGGCTGAGCTACCCCCCCACTGTCACGGATGGTAGGGGGGTGGCGCGGGCTGCCTACCCGGATTTTCCCGATGCAGACTGACTTCAGAAGGACGCCCCTCGGCCCGAGGTACACCCGGGCGCGCTGCCGGGGGGATTTGCCGGCAGGGTTGGGCGGCGTCGGCGTTCAACTCTTCGGTTTTTCAGAAGTATATTTTCTTCATCCTCTGCTTTTAATAAAGCTTTTGTCGCGTTATGGTCAAGCCTCATTCCTAAGGAGATCAAGATGCAGGTTGTTTTTGAATCACGCCAGCCCTGGCTGGAGCAGCTTCGTGGATTCGCCTTGCGTCGGGTACGGCAGGCCACACGACCGCTGGGCTGGCTTGCGCCTCGCGCCACGGTGAGGGTGTCGCACGTGCAGGGGGCCCAGAACGGCATCGACAAACGGTGCGAGGTCGAATTGACCGCCGAGGGCGCAGGTACCGTGGTCATCACGTCGATCACACGTGACTGGGGCTCGGCACTGCAAAGCGCGCTGGCGCGCGCGGTCCGCGCACTGCTGCGAAAGCTGCAGCCGCCACGCCTGCGCCGCTCCAAGATTGCTTACCAGCGCTGAAAAACAGCGTGTGACCCTATTTTTTACGGAGAATTTTCAATGAAATGTCCCCATTGCCCTGACGCCACCTTGCTCATGTCCGAGCGACAAGGTGTCGAAATCGACTATTGCCCCCAGTGCCGCGGTGTCTGGCTGGATCGCGGTGAACTTGACAAACTGATTGACCTGTCCGCAGCGCCAGTGCAGGCACCGCAGCCCAGACCAGCGCACCCGCAGGCGCACCGGGACTTTGAGGACTCCGATTTCCGGCATCGGCAGCGCGGCTATCCGCGCAAACAGAAGTCATGGCTCAGCGAGATTTTTGACTGATCCTGGCCCGAACCCGGCAGGCCCCCCAGATGAGAACTTATCCGCGGAACAGCCCGCAAGCCTGTGCACGCATTCTGGCGCTGGCCATGCTGGCTGATGGCAGCCTGTGCAAACAGGAACTTGACACCTGTGACCGGCTGGACCTGCATGACCGGATCGGGCTGGAGAAGGACGGGTTTCATGTGGCGGTCCAGACCTTTTGGCGAGGATCTGCTCACGGCAGCACGGGCCAACCGGAGTGACACGTGTCGTGTCGACCCCGTCTCACTGGCAGCATGGATGACCGAGATTGACATTCCCGAGCTGCGGCGCAAGCTCATTGACCTGTGTGTGGCCATCGTGGAGGCTGACGGGCGTGTTGCAGACACCGAATCGATTGTTCTAGAAGCGGCTGTTGCGCATTGGGGCTTGCGGCACGAGATGTTGCAAACGCAGGGCGCATGAGTGAACACGCTGTTCCATTTGCGTTGTGGGGCGCTGATCCCGGATGCGACTGGCGGGAACGGATGGCCGGTCACAAGCGGCATGCCCAGCACGCCGCTTGCGGTGTGGCTGGGCCCATGAGCGCAGCCGCAGGATGGCTGCCCCAGTGAAGCCTTGATTGTGCCGGCGGCAAAACGATCAACCGAAGGAGCAACGCCATGTCCAGAATCCTCGTCCCCTGCGACGGGTCGCCCAACTCGCTGTACGGCGTACGACACGCCGCGAAGGAGTTCCTGAAGAACAGAGAACTCGACATCCATGTCCTCAACGTACAGCGACCGTTTTCGAGCGAGGTGGCCCGTTTTACCAGCCGGCGGGACCGGATGGCTCTCCATCAAGAGCAGGCTGACAAGGCGCTTCGCGCTGCGCGGCAGGCGCTGGACCGCCTATTCGTTCCCTATACCATTCACACGGAGGTCGGAGACAAGGCTGATTGCATTACAGATGTGGCGCGCCGGCTCCGTTGCGATCGCATCGTGATGAGCACCGCGCGCAAAGGTTCGCTGGTCCGGTGGCTGAGTGACTCGGTGACCAACCGGGTGATCCAGCGCACCACGGTGCCGGTGGAGGTGATTGCCGGCAACGCCGCCTCGAGCCTGGAGCCGCTGGGCATTCCGGCCGGCGTTGGCGTAGGCCTGCTGGTCGTGGGTATGGCTGCCGAATGATGTACCTCCGTAGACCTCACTGCCAAGGGCCACGCCGCCCCGGACGTCCGCTCTCCCGTTCTTCCCAGTTCCCTTGTCCTCAGCTTGAAGACGACGTTCCGCCAACATTCCAGGAGTGATCCATGACAGATGCTTCCACACCAAACGCCGTTCCCGCCCCCGTTCTCGAGCGGCACGATGACATTGGGCGCCTGGTCGCTGTGACCTGGCACGGCGCTGGTGCTGCCGATCAGCCCGCCAGCGCCCGCTGGCTGGTGGCCGTCGATGGTTCGGCGTGCTCGTTGCGTGCTGTCGAGATGGTCGCGGGACTGGCAGCACTTGAAAAGGGTGCCGGGGTTGACGTCGTGCATGTCCAGTCTTGGCTGAGCAAAGAGGCGGCGGAAATCGAACTGCCGCGACGGGGCTGGGCGGCCACTGCGCAGGCGCGTCAGTTGCTGGATGCGGCCTCGGTTCCGTGGCACTTGCATGTCGTCATGGGGGAAGGAGCGCCCCAGATTGCCAGCGTGGCCGACAAGCTTGGCAGCCGCGGCATTGTGATTGGCTCGCGCGGATTGACAGCCACTGAAAACCTGTTGCTGGGCTCGGTTGCCTACCGGGTCGTGCACCTGGCCAAGCTGCCCGTGCTGATCGTGCGCTGACGCCTGGGCGCACTTCCTGACAATGTCCTCTTTCGAGCTCGTCATCCTGTTCTTCGTGCCTGGCGTGATCGCCGGCATCGTGCGTTCGGACCTCCAGATACCTGGCGAAATTGACTACCCGCAAGTTGGTGACGATCATCACCGAGTCTGCCCTCGAGGACATGCCCGTGCGCGAAATTGAAGTCCTGGGCGCGTGCGGTTACACCATCACCGATGCCCGCGGCAAGGGCGGCCGCGGCAAGCGCGACGCCACCTGGGCGTCGCACGCCCATATCGGCCTGGAAGTGCTCTGCGATGCCGACACCGCCCATGCGATCTGCTGCGCACTGCGCGAACGCTATTACGACAACTGCCCGATGGTGATGTACGTGGGTGAGGTCGACGTACTGCGCCCCAAGAAGTTCTGATTCCGGAATAACGACCGAAAGTCCATGATGCAAGTTGTCACCAAAGGTCGCCTGGCCGTCATCGCCATGCTGGATTTGGCTCTTCGCGGTGATTACGGGCCGGTTCCGCTGGCCACCATCGGCGCACGCCAGAAGATCTCGCTGACGTATCTCGAGTCGCTGTTCGCACGCCTGCGTCGGCGAGGTCTGGTGCAAAGCACGCGCGGGCCCGGCGGCGGCTATGGTCTGGCGTGGAGTGCTGCCGAAATCACAGTGGCCGATATTGTGAACGCCGTCGATGAGCGGGGGCCGCGAGGCACCTGTGCTGCGGTCCGGTCGTCCAGCCGCGACAATCCCCCGGACCAGCGGATTGTCAGCGACTGGTATGAAGAGCTCGAAGGCGAGATGGCGCAGTTCCTGGCGTCGGTTTCCCTTCACGACCTGGTTTTGCAGCATGGGCGCCGCGGAACCGCCCCCGAGGTAGCCTTTGCGGAGCTGCGCACACCAGCGACGTGACGCACGAGGTGGCTGGAGCTGCGTCTGTCCCTGAAGCCAGCCCTTCGCGGTATCGGGCGTCCCGATCTGCGCCGGTATGGCGGGTCGAAGCGCTCATGGCGCCCCTGCTTGCGCAAGTCTCCAGGCCGGTGACGGTTGGCGCTGCCCCTGTCGAGGCCGACGGTGGGCGTGACGCCGGCCTACTGCACCAGCAGCGTATTGATCAGCAGCAGGTCTTCCGGCGTCAGCGTGCCGTTGGCCTGGCGCAGGCGCAGGCCGCCGAGCAGCACGTTGTAGCGGGCCACGGCAAGATCACGTTTGGTCTGGAACAACTGGCTTTGGGCGTTGAGCACATCGATGTTGATGCGCACGCCGACCTGGTAGCCGAGCTTGTTGGCGTCGAGGGCGCTCTGGCTGGATGCCTCGGCGGCTTCCAGGGCCTTGACCTGGCCCTGGCCCGACAACACGCCGAAGTAGGCGGTGCGGGTGTTGAGCGCGACGCCGCGTTTGGCGACATCCAGGTCGGCGCGGGCTTTTTCTTCGAGCGCGAGGGTTTCGCGGATGCGGTTCTGCGTGGCAAATCCGGCAAACAGCGGCAGGTTCAGCGCCACGCCCACCGTCGTGGTGTTGGCGCGTGAATTGAGGGTGTTCAGCGAACTGGCGCTGCCCTGCGGGTTGCGCTGCGCGCCATAACTGGCGGTCAGGTCCACCGTGGGCTTGTGGCCGGCCTCGGCCTTGTCGATCTCGAGTTTCGCCACCTGGAGGTTGGCCTCGGCCTGGCGGATGGTGGGGTGCACGGCTTCGGACTGCTGCACCCAGGCATTGACGTCGGCGGGGACCAGCGGCGGAAGAGCCGCAGGCGCGACCAGCGGCCGGGGCTGGGCATCGGTCCGGCCGACCAGCTGGTCCAGGGCGATTTTCTTGACGCGCAGGTCATTTTCTGCGGCGATCTCCTGCGCAATCACCAGGTCGTAACGGGCCTGGGCTTCACGCGAGTCGGTGATGGTGGAGGTGCCGACCTCGAAGTTGCGCTTGGCCGAAGCGAGCTGTTCGGCGACGGCGGCCTTCTGGGCGCGCACAAAGGCCAGCGTGTCCTGCGCCGCCAGCACGTCGAAGTACAGCTGGCTGGTGCGCACGATCAGGTCCTGCTCGGCCGCCTCGAGCTGGGCCTTGGACAGCTCCACCTGCTGCTTGCCCTGCTCATACGTGGCCCAGTTGCCGGGCCGGTACAGCGGCTGCGAAGCGTTCAGGGTCGCGCTTTGCTGCGGGAAGTTGCGGTCCACCGCCGGGTTGTTGTTGTCATAGTTGACCCGCGACACCCCCATGGACAGGCCCGCCTGCGGCAGGATGCCGGCCTTGGCCTGCTCGGCGCGGTACAGGTTGGCGTCATACAGCGAGCGCGCGGACTGGTAGGCGGCGTCATGGTCGCGCGCAGAGCGGTACAGCTCCACCAGGTTCTGGGCCTGGACCGAAGGCGCCAGCGCCGCCAGCACCGCGCCGAGGGCAAGAGCGAGTGGCAGCAGGGCCGGTTTTTTCAGTAGCGTCGTCATGGGTGTCCTGTGAATGAGGGGGCTGGTGTGTGGAAGGGCCATTCAATAAAGCGGTACGGCGGCGTCACGTTGCCGGGACCAGGCATCGATGCCGCCCTGCAGGTTGACGACGGCCGTGAAGCCGCTTTGTGCGAGGAAGTTCGCCACCTGCAGGCTGCGCATGCCGTGGTGGCACAGGCAGGCCACCGGCTGGTCGGCGCCAAACTGTCGCTTGAGTTCTTCGACGCGGGCCGGCAGTTCGCGCATGGGAATGCGCAACAGCGTGAAGCCGTCTTCGCTCACCGAGGCGGTCTGTATCTCCCAGGGCTCACGCACATCCAGCACCACCGGCGCGCGCGCGTGCGCATCCGTGCTGTCGCGCCAGGCGCTGAAGTCGGCAGGGGAGAGCTGGGCAATCATGGACGGTGCTTCCTGAAAAACATCAGAAGTTGAACTTCGAGGGCTCGCGGAAATTGAGCAGGCGCGGCGCCACCGTGTCCCAGCCCTGGATGGTGCGGAAGGCGGTTTCACCGACGCGGGTGACCAGCGTGGCGCGCATCATGGGCTCCATGCCCACGATGGCGCTGAGCCGGCCGCCGGTCTTGAGCATGGCCAGCAGTGCGGGCGGCACTTCGGCGACCGAGCCGCTGAGCACGATCACATCGAAGGGGCCGCTCAGCGGGTCGTTGCCGGACACCGCCTGGCCCAGTTTGGCTGCGCCGTCGCCGGTGCGTACTTCGGCGTTGTAGATGCCGGCCTTCTTGAGGTTGTCCCGCGCGAACTGGGCCAGCTCGGCGTCGATCTCCAGCGTGATCACCTGCTGCGCGCGATGCGCCAGCAGGGCCGCCATGTAACCGGAGCCGGCGCCGATCTCCAGCACTTTTTCGTGTTTTTGGACGGCCAGGTCCTGCAGGATGCGGGCCTCGACCTTGGGGGCCAGCATGCACTGGCCGGGTTTGGAACTGAGCGGGATTTCCATGTCGGCAAAGGCCAGCGCGCGTTTGCCGGACGGCACAAAGTCTTCGCGCTTGACCACGGCCAGCAGGGAAAGCACCTGGCTGTCCAGCACTTCCCAGGGGCGGATTTGCTGCTCGATCATGTTGAAACGGGCTTGTTCGTAGTTCATGGTGGGCCTGTGGGTAAGAGGTGGTGGGAGGTCGGGTCAACCGGCAATTTTAACGGGGGCCACTGCGGCGGCAGGAAGGGCGGGGCGGGCGCTGAAGCGCCGTTTCAGCCACTGCGCCAGGTCATCGAGGTAGCAGTAGGTGACGGGCACCACCACCAGCGTCAGCAGCGAGGAGGTGATCACGCCGCCTATCACCGCCTGGCCCATGGGCGAGCGTTGTTCCGAGCCCTCGGTCAGCGCAAAAGCCAGCGGCACCATGCCGAAAATCATGGCCAGCGTGGTCATCAGGATGGGCCGCAGGCGCACGCGTGCCGCCACCAGCAGCGCCTCGCTGCGCTCCATGCCCTGGTCCCTCATGCGGATCGCAAAGTCCACCAGCAAAATCGCGTTTTTAGTGACCAGGCCCATCAGCATCACCACACCGATGATGGAGAACATCGACAGCGTCGAGCGGAACAGCAGCAACGCCAGCACCACACCGATCAGCGTCAGCGGCAGCGAAGTCATCAGCGCCAGCGGCTGCAGGAAACTCTTGAACTGGCTGGCCAGGATCATGTAGATGAACAGGATGGCGAGCACCAGCGCCGAGATCGCATAACCGAAGGACTCGGCCATGTTTTTGGTCGAGCCACCGAACTGGTAGCGGTAGCCCGGCGGGAAGCTGATGCCGTCGAGGGCAGTCCGGATGTCGGCGGACACCTCACCGGCCGAGCGCTGGTAGACGTTGGCGTTGATCGCTACTTCACGGGTCAGGTCGCGCCGGTTGATCTGGTTGGGGCCGGTCGCCTCCCGGATGGTGGCCAGCTGGCCCAGGCGCACGGTGCGGGCCGAGCCGTCGGCATTGCTGCCGATGGCGCTGCTCAGAAAGGGCAGGCGCTCCAGGTCCTGCGGTGCATTGCGGGCGTCGGGCGAGAGCCGCACATTGACGTCATAGGTCTGGTCATCCGGCGCGCGCCAATTGCCCACGGTCTGCCCGGCCACCAGGGTGCGCAGCGGGCCGGCGATCTGCGACACGCTCAGGCCCAGGTCAGAGGCGGCGTCGCGCTTGACGTCGATTTCGATGGTCGGCTTGTCGGGCTTGAGGCTGGAGTCCAGGTCCACCAGGCCCGGGATGGCGGCGATGCGCTCGGTGGCCAGCCGGGTCAGCCGCTCCAGCTCCTTGAGGTCGGGCCCCTGCAGCGAAAATTCCACCTGCTTGTTGCCGCCGACGGAATCGAGCAGGCCGACGTGGGTCACGGTGATACCGGCCACCTGCTTGAGCCGCTCGCGCAGCACGCCCGAGAGTTCGTCCACACTGCGGCTGCGCTCTTTGCGGTCCACCAGCCGCATATACATGCTCGCGTACATCTTGCCCTGGGCATTGCCGCTGTTGATGGTGGAGAGGGTGTATCTCACCTCCGGAAACTCACGCACGATGGATTCGACCTGGGCGGCCTTGGCCTCGGTCGCTTCAAGCGAGGAGCCTACCGGTGTGTAAAAGGTCAGCGAGGTTTCCGAGAAGTCGGCCTTGGGCACAAATTCCGTGCCCAGCAGCGGCACCATGAAGATGCTGGTGACGAAGATGGCCAGGGCCAGGGCCAGCGTGGCCAGCTTGTGGACCAGCGACCAGCGCAGGATGCGCTGGTAGGTCTCGGCCAGCGAATCGGTGGCGCGCTCGAACCAGGCCGTCACCCGGCCCACGGTCTTGTCGTAGAAGGTCACCGGCGCGTGGTGTTTGCCATGCGCCTCGATGCTGGGGTCGTGCCAGATGCTCGAGAGCATGGGGTCCAGCGTGAAGCTGACAAACATCGAGATCAGCACCGCCGCCACGATGGTGATGCCGAACTCGTGGAAGAACTTGCCGATGATGCCGCCCATGAAACCGATGGGCAGGAACACCGCGACGATCGAGAAGGTGGTGGCCAGCACCGCCAGGCCGATCTCCTGCGTGCCGTCCAGCGAGGCCTGGTAGGGCAGTTTGCCCATCTGGACATGGCGCACGATGTTTTCCCGCACCACAATGGCGTCGTCGATCAGCAGGCCCACACACAGGCTCAGCGCCATCAGCGTGATCATGTTGATGGTGAAGCCGAAGATGTTCATGAACAGGAAGGTGCCGATGATGGAGATCGGCAGGGTCAGGCCGGTGATCACCGTCGAGCGCCAGGAGTTCAGGAACAGAAACACGATCAGCACGGTCAGCAGCGCACCTTCGATCAGCGTGCGGCGCACGTTTTCGACAGCGACGCGGATCGGGCGTGAGCCGTCGGAGATCAGTTCGAGCCGCGTGCCTGCGGGGAGTTGTGCCTGGATCTCCCTGGCGGCCTGGTTCAGGCCGTCCACCACCGCGATGGTGTTTTCGTCCTGGGCCTTCTGCACCGTCAGCAGCAGCGTGCGCTGGCCGTTGTACAGCGCCAGGCTCTCGACTTCCTGCGAGCCGTCGCGCACGGTCGCGACCTGGCCGACCGTGATGGCCGTGGCCGCACCCGTGCCCGAAGCCTTGCGTGCGACGATGATGTTGGCAAAGTCTTCCGGCCGCTTCATGCGGGCATCGATCTTGACCACGCGTTCCTGCGCCAGCGAACGGATGGCACCGACCGGCAGGTCCTGGTTTTCGCTGCGCACCGCGTTGGCGACCTGGTCGGCGGTGATGCCCAGCGCCTCCATGGCCTGCGGGTTCAGGTAGATGTTGATCTCACGCTTGCTGCCGCCGACCAGGTTGACGGCGCCGACATCACGCACGTTTTCGAGCCGCTTTTTGAGCACCTGGTCGGCCCAGTTGGTCAGTTCAACGGCAGTCGGGACGGCCGTCCCAGTGTTTGCGCCGGCCGCAGCCGGCAGCACCGCTACCGACCAGATGGCACGGCTGGCCGGGTCGAAACGCAGCACGCGCGGTTCCTTGACTTCGTCGCGCAGCAAGGGCCGCAGCGAGGCGATTTTTTCACGCACGTCCTCGGCCGCCTTGCGCCCGTCGATATGCAGCTGGAACTCGATGATGACGACCGACATGCCTTCGTAACTGCGCGAGGTCAGGGCATTGATGCCGGCAATCGAGTTGACGCCTTCCTCGATTTTCTTGGTGACCTCACTCTCGACGATTTCGGGGGAGGCGCCGGGGTACTCGGTGGTGACCACGACCACCGGAAAGTCGATGTTCGGGAACTGGTCGACCTGCAGCCGCTGGTAGGAGAACAGGCCCAGCACCACGATGGCCAGCATGACCATGGTGGCGAACACCGGGTTTTGCAGGCTGACGCGGGTGAACCACATGGCTCAGGGGGCTTTTGCTGCCGATGCCGCGGAAGCCGCCGGCACCGCCCAGACGGGTGCCTGCGTGAACTTCACGGCTGTGCCTTCACGCAGGCTGCCCACGGCGCCCTGCAGCACCACGGCGTTTTCAGCCAGGCCCGTGACGGCCACCATGGGTTCACCGCTGGCCGTGTCATTGCCGCGCACGCCGGGTGCTACCGTTTTGTGGGCGACCCGGTTGTTCTCCACCACCTGCACATAAGGGCTGGGCTTGTCGGTGCGCACCGCGCTGACCGGAACGGCCAGCAAGGCCGTGCGCGCCGTGCCCAGCGTGCCTTGCGCAAACAGCCCCTGGCGCAGGCCCGAGGCCCCCGCGCTGTTGTCGATGGACAGGTAGACCAGCACGCTGCGGCTGCCGGCCTGCGCGCTGGGGTTGATGCGGGCCACCGTGGCATTGACGGTCTGCGCCGTGCCCTCGATCTGCAACGTGGCGGTCTGGCCCGGGCGCACCGCCAGCGCATCGGCCGCACTGAGGCTGGCCTCGAGCTCGAGCCGGCTCAGGTCCACGATCTCCAGCACTTTGGCCTCTACACCCACCCGTTCGCCGGGCTGCGCCAGCCGCTGCGCGACCAGGCCTGACAGCGGGGCGCGCAGCACCGTGTCGTCCAGCGATTTTTTCGCCACGGCCACAGCGGCCAGCGCTGCGTTGTGGTTGGCCTTGCCCGCGTTGAGGTTGGCCTGCGAGGCGTCCAGCGCGGTTTTGGAGATGAAGCCCTGGTTCACCAGCGCCTGGTTGTTGTCGAACTGGCGCTGCACGATGTCAACCTGTGCCCTGGCTGAATCGGCCTGTTGTTGCGCCTGCTGCACCCGCGACTGGTACTCGGTGGCGTCCACCCGCGCGACCACCTGGCCGGCCTTGACGAAGTCGCCTTCACGCACGGTCAGGCCCTGCAGTTCGCCGGCCACGCGCGCCTTCACGAAGGCCGAGTTGATGGCCTTGAGCGGACCTGAAAGCGCCAGCCCCTGACTGAGTTCGCGGGTTTTCGCCTGCACGACGTCGCTGGCGGCCAGTTCCACCATGGTCTGTGCCCTGGCTGCGCCGGCTTCTGCCTGCGCCTGTTGCTGCGCCTTGCGCGCCGACAAGGCGCCGACCACGGCCGCCGCCACCAGCAACACCACCAGGCCACTGATGGACCACTTCATCCAGGGCTTCATGCGTTCCCTTTCACGGGGTTGCCGCCGGGCGCGGCCGACAGGCCATGCAAAATGATGTCGACCTGGGCGGTGAGGTATTTTTCGGCATTGCCGGGCAAGGTGGGGTCGCCGCAGGTGCCGGCCGAATGTTTGCTGAGCACCAGGAAGATCATGGGCGCGATCACGCTGTAAATCGCATAGTCCAGGTCCATGGGACGGAACTCGCCGCGGTCTATGCCGCGCTGCATGATGCGGCGGATCAGCGTCTGACCGGGCTGTATCACTTCCTGCTGGTAGAAGGCATTGATGTCGGGAAAGTTGCCGGCTTCACTCATCATCAGCTTGGTGATGCCGGAGGCGCGGGTGGCGCCCACCTGGCCCCACCAGGTGGTCATGCAGTAGGTGAGCATCTCGGCTGCCGTGCCTTCAAAAGTCTCGAATTCCTGGTTCCAGTCCTTGAAACGGCCAGAGATGTTTTCGCGCACCACGGCCTTGAAGAGTTCTTCCTTGCTCTGGAAGTAGAGAAACAGCGTGCCCTTGGAGACGCCGGCGCGGGCGGCCACTTCCTCGGCGCGCGTGGCGGCAAAGCCTTTTTCGACAAACAGGTCCAGCGCGGCGTCCAGCAGTTCGCCGGGACGGGCTTCCTTGCGCCGCTCGCGTTTGACCGCCAGCACGCTGGTTTTTTCGCAGAGGAATTTGGAGATGGACATAAATTACTGACTGACTGGTTAGTAATGTAGCGGCTCGCTGGCTGTCCGTCAACACAACACTATGCCGCCGGTCCCTGACACGGTGCCGTCGCCCGGGTAAAGCTCAGGTAAAGCGCTGCACCAGCAAGCCCAGCCATTCCTTGAGCACAAGTTGCGAGGTTCCCAGTCCGTCCGCCGATGGCGTCCATTGCAGCAGACCGTGGCGAGAGGGCAGGATAAAAGCCATGGGCGCTGGCGTGACCGTGAAGCCGGCCTGTTCGAAGGCGGCGAGGGCCCGCGGCATGTGCCAGGCGTGGGTGACCAGGGCGATCCGCTGAATGTTGTCCTTCGCCAGCAGCGGCCTGAGCAGGCGGGCGTTTTCAGCCGTGTCGCGTGACTGGCTGTCGATCCAGCGCAGGGCCAGGCTGTAGTCCTGCAGCGCGGCGCGGCGCGCCACTTCGCCTTCGGACAGCGCCTGGGTGTCCGCAGCACCCCAGCCGATGCCGCCGGCAAACGCCACCGGCAGCCCGCTTTGCCGCGCCAGCCAGGCGCCGTAGCGCAGGCGCATGGCCGCCGCGGCAGAGGCCTGCGGTTCGCCATACTCCGGCGCCACCGGGTGCACACCCCCGCCCAGCACCACAATGGCCTGCACCGGGCTGGCCTTGAGTGCGGCGACCGGCAGCGGCGGGTAGTGGGGCAGCAGGCTTTGCGACAACCACACCGCCACCGCATGGCAACTCAGCAGCCAGAGCAGCGTTGCCGCCGCAAAAGCCAGCAGCAGGCCGGTGGCTTTTTTGCGGGCCGCCAGCAGCAACCCCAGGCCGATCAGCAGCAGCAGTGATGCCGGCGGCAGCACCAGCGTGGTGAGCAGGGGTTTGAGTAATCCGAATTCCATGCCTTGCTGCGCTCCTGAGGGTGACAAGAGATTGTCGCCTCCGGCGGCATGAGCGGAACAGTGGCATCGGAAGAAATAACGTACAGAACGCCGGAAAGCTGTCAGCATCGGCATTCAACAGTTTTCAGGGAGAACGGCATCAACCCGTACATCTGGTGTGTGGTGGGCGGCCTCCTTGGGGGAGCCGCCGGCCTTCTTTTCAAATCCGGCGACCGTATCGTCATCATCGAAAACGTGGGGGTCGGCATTTTCGGCGCTTACATCGGCGGTGACTTCATAGCCTCCATGCTCAACGGCGGTGTAATCAACGACACCGACTTCAGCATGCGCTCGCTGGGCCTGGCCATTGGCGGGTCGGTGGCCTGCCTTGCCCTGCTCCGGCTGATGCGCCGCACCGTCGGGCCCATGCAGGCCGGCAAGAGCAAAAGGCGCCCCTGACCGTGCCGCACATCGCGGCGTAAGATATTTGCTTCCCTTGCGACCAAGGCTTGCAGGCCCCAGCTACTTGTACTGGGCCACCTGGCCAGTCATTTTTTTTAGCGGAGATTTTCATGCCTGATTCCCCCCAAACCATCACGCTGGGCGGCGGCTGCTTCTGGTGCACCGAAGCGGTGTTTGTGCAGGTGCGTGGCATTCTCGATGTCGAGTCGGGCTACAGCAACGGCCA
>LNFM01001788.1_pt1 | contig 47289 bp, 36 predicted proteins | sample 596031 | NCBI WGS metagenome assembly LNFM01 (sample SAMN04254537, study PRJNA301005) | activated carbon metagenome | isolation source: dual media filters at the Ann Arbor, Michigan drinking water treatment plant | place: USA: Ann Arbor
TCGCCTCGACGGCCGCCGCTCAGGAATACCCGACCCGTCCCGTGCGCGTCGTCGTGCCCTTCTCCGCCGGCGGTCCGGCCGAACTCGTCGCACGGCTCACGGGACAAAAGCTCGCCGAGCAGCTTGGGCAGCCGTTCATCGTCGATGCGCGCGGCGGCGGCGGGGGGACGATAGGCGTCGAGATCGTGGCGAAGGCCGCGCCGGACGGCTACACGTTGCTGCTCCATACCGTGGGGCACGTCATCACGCCGGCGTTGTATCGCAAGCTGCCCTACGATGCGGCGAGGGACTTCGCGCCCATTGCGCTCGCGTATACCAGCCAGCTCATGATGATCGTGCACCCGTCGGTGCCGGTGAAGACGGTCAAGGACCTCATCGGGCTCGCCCGTGCGAAGCCGAATCAGATCAACTATGCGTCGTCCGGCAATGGCGGCATCAGCCACCTGGCCGTGCACCTCTTCCAGACCATGGCCGGCATTCAAATGACCCACGTGCCGTACAAGGGCATGGCGCCGGGGCTCGCGGACGTCGTCGGGGGTCAGGTGCAGATGGTCACGCCCGATCCCGCGGTCGCGATGCCTCACGTGAAGAGCGGCCGGGTCGTACCGCTTGGTCTCACAGGCAGCAAGCGCATTCCGGCCGCACCGCAGATCCCGACGATCGCCGAAGCGGGCCTCCCCGGTTATGAGGTCATCGTCTGGTACGGCTATCTCGCGCCGCGAGGCACGCCGCGGAACGTGATCGATCGTCTCCATGGCGGCGTGGTCAAGGCGATGGCAAGCCCCGAGATCCGCGATCGCTATCTGAACGACGGTGCGGACGTGGCCGTTCGCGGGCCCGAGGACTTCGGCGCCCTGTTGCGCATCGAGTTCGACAAGTGGGCGAAGGTCGTGAAGGATTCCGGTGTGCGGATCGACTGACCCTCGGCGATCGACCCGCATCTCGACGGGGTCAGTTACCGAGAACACGGGGTCATACCGAGAACACGGGGTCAGGTCTTTCATTCAAGCATTTCGCCAGAGTACGAGACTTAACTGCCCTTCGGAGGATTCCCCAATCGACGGCTAGATGCGCGCTTGCAAGACCTGACCCCCGGAACCTCGCACGGTGACCCCCGGAACCTCGCATCCGTCGCAATGGGCTGACAGCGGATACATCGAGATCCAGCGTCCTCCGCACCGATATCGTTTGATCGAATTTCCGCGCTCACTCAGGCGTGCGGGCTCGGGTCGCTCGTTGAACTGCAGGATGCGCATCGCGGCTGGGTTGCGGAGGCATTGCAGGGAGATCCAGGAACGCGAGACGCGCGGTGGTCGGCGTCGCTCGCAGTCGGCGGTGAGCAGTTCGTCGCTCGGATCAAGAGCGAGTTGGGTGTGCGGGCGAGGCACCGAACCGTGCAGGAGGATGGCGGCGGCTACCTGTTGCGCCAGCCGACATCGCCTTGCGCGAGGTTTGGCGCAAGTAACGGCAGGCTAAGGCTTCTAGGAAGCCTACTGAAGCAGGCTCTTGCAAACGAAACAAAGGGATGGCGTGGTCCGACCCGAATGTGCCTTCAGCGCGTCCGTAGATAAGTGGGATTTATCAAACCGGACGCACCGCGGCCGCATTGCGCAGCCAGTGCAAAAGAATTTCGCAGAGGGTGTCCGGTTCCACCGGCTTGCCGATATGGGCATCCATCCCGGCGGCGAGACACACCTCGCGGTCTTCGTCGAAGGCGTTGGCGGTCAGGGCCAGAATCGGAATCTTCGCCATGCCCGGTAGCAAACGGATGGCACGGGTGGCCTCCAGTCCGTTCATCACCGGCATCTGCATGTCCATCAGGATCAGGGCATAGCCGCCACCATGCGCCATCTCAAGTGCTTGCTGGCCGTCTGCGGCAAGCTCCGGCGAGAGGCCCGCGTCCTCCAGCAGGATCGTCATCACCTCGCGGTTCATGGGCTCGTCTTCGGCGACCAGTACACGGGTGCCGGCGAACAGTCGGGCCAAGACGTCGCGCGCCGGTTCTGCGGCTGCAATTGCTGCCACGGGGTGCTCGTTCGCTGCCCGTCTGAGCCGGAGGGTCGCCCAGAAGGTGCTGCCGCTGCCTTCCTGACTGATCACCCCCGCATCGCCGCCCATCAGGCGCGCAAGGCGACGGGAGATGGTCAGCCCAAGCCCGGTGCCGCCGTATTTGCGGTTCATCGAGCCGTCGGCCTGGGTAAAGGCTTGGAACAGCCGGGCCTGTTGTTCCGGGCTGATGCCGATGCCCTGATCGGCGACCTCGATCTTCAGCAACACGCTGAGGCTGTCCTCCTCGATGACGCTGGCACGAATGGTGATTTGACCGCGTGCGGAGAACTTGATGGCGTTACCGCTGAAATTGAGCAGAATCTGGCGCAAACGCATGGCGTCGCCACGCAGCCTCTCGGGCACGGATGGATCGATGTGCCAGGTCAAGCTCAGTCCCTTGGCCTGGGCCGGTGCGTCCTGCATGCCGTGGATGTCGACGATGGTCTGTGCAAGCGAGAAGTCTTTTTCTTCCAGCGTCAGCCGGTCGGCTTCGATCTGGGCCAGGTCGAGGATGTCGTTGATGACGGAAAGCAGGTGTTTCGCGGCCCCCTTGCTCTTGTTCAGCCAATCGATCTGCTTGGGATCGGTGGCACGGCGCAGCACCATTTCGGTCATGCCCAGGATGCCGTTCATCGGGGTGCGCAGTTCGTGGCTCATGTTGGCCAGGAAAACACTCTTGGCGCGGTTGGCGGCGTCGGCAGCGTCACGGGCTTCGGATAGTTCGGCGGTGCGGGACAGCACCAGTTCTTCAAGGTGATGGCGGTGCTGCTCGAGTTCGACCGCCGCCTGCTTGCGTTCGGTGATGTCACGCAAAAAAACGCAAAGCAGGCCACCGGCATCACGCCGATAAGTGGCGCTCACCTCGACATCCCAGATCGATCCGTCCTTGCGCCGGTGTCGGGTTTCGAACTGGTCGCGGCCCGCCTCAATGACGCGCCGGACACGCATTGCAGTCTCGGTGCCGCTCTCGTGAGCATCGATGTCGGAGATCGTCAAACCAAGCAGTTCTTCGCGGCTGTAGCCCGATTGCTGGCAGTAGGTGGGATTGACCTCGATCAGGCGGCCCTGGCCGTCAACGCGCCAGAAGCCATCCAACGATGTTTCCAGGATATTGCGCAAAATCGCGTCGCGCTGCGCCAGTTCGAGCTCGATGCGCATGCGCTCGCTGATATCGCTGAACGCCATGCGGCAGATCGGTGCGCCGTCTTCCGCTTCGGCAGCGGTTGCCGTCAAGTGTGCCCAGAAGAACGCGCCACCCGGCTTGACCAGCCGCAGGTCGCATGCCTGGGTTTCGCCCAGCGCAGAGAGTTCGTTGTGGAGCCGATAATAGATATCCTGGTCTTCTTTGAAGATGATGTGGGAGATCGGCTGCTTGACCAGCGCGCTGCGGGGCGTGTCCAACAGCTTGGTGGCGGTGAGGTTGGCCTCCAGGATCAGTCCCCGCTCGGACAGGGTGCAGTAGCCCACCGGGGCCAGGTCATAGAGATCGAAATAGCGCGCCCGAACAGCCGCAATCACCTCCTGGGCCTCGCGCAGTTCCTCGTTCTGTATCTCCAGTTCGATTTGGTGCACGCGTAATTCGTGCAGCATCTGCTGGATTTCTTCGGGGGTTTGCGCGGGATGGGTGGTCAGATCCATGGACCGCACTTGCTCTTCGGCCCGTGTGCGCAACGCCGCCGCGTCGACGGGCGGCTGGGCGGAATCCTGCGGCTTGTCGCTCATGGCTGACCTCTCTTCTTTTTTGCCTGCCGAGAGGAAGGCGAGCCCGGTTGCCCGGTGACGTCAAGCGAGGCACAGGTCAGCCCGACAACGGCTCCAGCTGCGTCGAACAAAGGTTCGATGGTCAGGTCATGCACATAGATTCGGCCTTCGATCGTCATCTGGATGTTTTGACGCACACCTTTTCCGCTTCCCAGCACCTGTCGTTTGAGTGCCGTCAGTGCGGCGCTTTCCTGCTCCGGAAAAAGATCGGCGTCGGTCTTGCCGATGACCTGTTCCGCCTTGAAGCCGGGGTCGGGGTTGTGAATCCACGTGTAGCGCAGGCCTCTGTCCTGATTGAACAAGACCATGGAAGTAGTGTTGAGGGCGACCCGCAGCCGTTCGTCGTTCGCCCGCAACGCTTCGTTCGTCTGCTTGTTCTCGGTGATGTCCACGAAAGTGAGCACCGCGCCCTCGATGACGTTGTCCATCGTGCGGTAAGGCTGAATGCGCATGCGGTACCACCGGCCATCGACACTTTGCACGTCGAGGGCCTTGGCGATCAGGGTATCGAGCACCGCGTGGATATCCACCGTCAGCGTGTCGTAGCCGGGCAGGTTGGAAACGATGTGGCCCACCGGCCGGCCGATGTCGCTCTGGATCAGATTGATGATCTGGGTGGCGGCGGGGGTGAAGCGCAGGAGGCGCAATTGATGGTCCACGAAGATGGTGGCGATGCCGGTGCCGGCCAGCAGGTTGTTCATGTCGTTGTTGGCGCGCGACAGGTCCGCCACCTTGGTCTGCAGCTCCGCGTTGACTGTGGCCAGCTCTTCGTTCACGGATTGCAGCTCTTCCTTGGAGGTTTCCAGCTCCTCGTTGGTGGATTGCAGTTCCTCGTTCACCGACTGCATTTCCTCGTTGGAGGATTTCAGTTCTTCGTTCGAGGTTTCCAGTTCCTCGTTGGTGCTCTGGAGATACTCCTCCTTCGCTTGCAGCTCCCGCTTGAGCTCGGCGATGCGTGCATCGGCATCCACGCTGATCGGCTCTGCCGATGACGGTTTATCGGGTTGCGCCTGGGGCACGGGCTCCGGCACCTGATCCAGGATCACCAGATACAGCGGCGGCTCGGGTGAATTCGGCGGGGCGACGGTCACCGGACGCACGATCAGCTTGACGGTGGAAAAGTCGCCGTTGGTCTTGACGCGCAAGGCCGGGCAGCACACGGTTTCTCCGGTCGCTGTGACTTTGTGCAGGGCCGTGGTTAGGTCGCGCCGCAATCCTTCCCGGGCCATTTTCAGAATGTTGCTGGTTCCGCTCTCGCCGGGAGCGGGCTCCAGGTACATGCCGGTGCGGCCGTGGAGGTAGAAGATGTCACCCCCGGCGTTGACCAGCGCCCCGGCCTGGACCACCTGCTGCAGCAGGGCCTGTTCGGTCAGCTCGCGCAGCGGCAGCTTCTTGCCGGCAGCCGGCTTCTCGCGGGCATTCGGCAGTGTCGTCTCAACGGCCGTCAGGGGCGGCAGGAAGCGACCCGCGCGCCGGGCGCCAAGGAGGTCTTCCTTGCGCTGGTAGATCTTCTGCTTGCGCTCAACGGTGGCAAACAGATCGCCGAACTCGCTCACGCTTTCCGAGGTTCCCAGGAAGAGATAGCCGCCGGGGTTCAGAGCGTAGTGAAACAGCGGGATGAGCTTTCTCTGCAGACTGACATTCAGGTAAATGAGCAGGTTGCGGCAACTGATCAGGTCCAGCTTGGAGAAGGGTGGATCCCTGATCAGGTCCTGTTCGGAGAAGACCAGCATGTCGCGAAGGCCCTTGTGGACACGGAAGGAGCCTCCGCCCGGTTCGGCCGCGAAAAAGCGCGCCAGCCGCTCCGGCGTGAGGTCGGCGGCGATGGAGGCCAGATAGATGCCGGCGCGGGCTGTGGTAATGGCACGGCTGTCGATGTCGGTGGCGAAGACCTGCACCTTGAAGCTCTGTTTCAGCGCCTCCTGCCGCTCGGCCAGCAGGATGGCCAGGGAATAGGCCTCCTCGCCGGTGGAACAGCCCGGCACCCAGATGCGGATCGTGGCATCCGCGCCCTTGCCGGCGAAGAGCTTCGGGATGATCTGCTCTTCGAGGGCCTTGAAGGCATCGGGGTCGCGGAAGAAACTGGTCACGCCGATCAGCAGGTCGCGAAACAGGGTCTCCACCTCCTGGGGCGTCTGCTGGATGAACTTGACATAGCCATCCAAGCTGTCGATCTGGTGCACGGCCATGCGCCGTTCGATGCGTCGCTGGATGGTCGAAGGCTTGTACTGGGAAAAGTCGTGGCCAGTCTGGGCGCGCAGCAGGACAAAGATCTTTTTCGGCGCGCTCTCGGGCTTGGACGACTGGGCCGCGGGCCAAAGCGGCTTGCCGAAGGCATGGGCGACATAGGCGATGAGCTGGGCGGGCATCTCGGCCGGCGGCAGCTCGTAGTCCACGAGGCCTGTGGCGATGGCGCTGCGCGGCATGCCGTCGTACTCGGTGGAGTCCAGGCTCTGCGCCATGACCAACCCGCCCTCACCCTTAATGGCCCGCACCCCCAGGGCGCCGTCGCTGCCGGTGCCCGAGAGCACTATGCCGATGGCCCGTTCGTGCTGGTCCTGGGCCAGGGAGCGGAAGAAGAAGTCGATGGGCAGGCGCTGGCCTCGCGGGGCCATGGGAGTGAGCAGTTGCAGCGTGCCGTTCAAAAAGGCCATGTCACGGTCGGGCGGGATGATGTAGACGCAGTTGATGCGCACCGCCATGCCGTCCTCGACCTCGTAGACCTGCATGCGGGTGTAGCGCCGGACCAGGCTCGAGAGGATGCTCTTGTGGTCCGGGGCCAGGTGCTGCACCAGCACAAAGGCCATGCCTGCGTCGATTTCTGCGGGCATGCCGGCGAAGAAGGCCTCGAATGCCGCCAGTCCACCGGCGGAAGCGCCGATGCCGACGATGGGAAAGCCGCCAGCGGCGGGTTCCGTCTCAGGCGGCGCGGCAAGGGCATCTCCGGAACGTGCCGGCGGCATGGCGGATTCTGTCGTCCCTGAGGGTGTTCCAGCCGGTTTGTTCAGGTCTTTTCGCCTTGGCATATCGTCCCTACCCCTAGACTGCATGCAATGGAGTTTAACGTTGTCGCTCTGCACTTGTATTGCGAGACTTCTTCAGGCCCCCGCTGGCCCCCTGAATTTCCCCGCCTGTGGCCCCCCGAATTTCCCCGAGGGCGACCACGGGACGAACTGGACTTGGGCCCGGACATTTCATGGACCGAGGAGTTTTCGCGGCGGTTTTTCGGCAAGAGCCCGCGCGGCCATTGATTCAGCGGGTAGCGGTGTCGGAACGGCGGATTCTGGAGACACCATCCCCTAGCCCCGTTGCTTGTCGACGTGCCGGGGACAGCACTGGGCGCCGCTTAAGGGCTGAGCGCACTGAGGCGGTCGTCAGGCTGGTGACGACGAATCGCGGGTTGGTGCCTGGAGTACCCGTATTCGAATCGGATGACGATTCGGCGTGGCTTGTCCCAGGACGCCGCGGCGTAGGTGAACTCGTCGATCATCCGCTGCTTGATCCGCGTGGCGGCATACTCGTCGGCCATGGCCAGCTCGGCCAAGGAGACGATGGCCTGCAGCCTCGGATCGCGCGCCACACCGATCACATAGGCCACGCCGTTGCGCTCGGGAACACGGGGTCAGGTCTTTCATTCAAGCATTTCGTCAGAGTACGAAACTTAGCTGCCCTTCGGAGGATTCCGCAATCAACGGCAAAATGCGCGTTTGCAAGACCTGACCCCCGGGGACAGTGAAGCGGTCGATTCACAACCTCACTTTGGCACCTCAGGGTCGTTTGAGAAAGGGGGCGTCCATTCGATTGCGACGGCTGTCTAGTCGATGCTTTCCGCCTTGACGAGCCCGCGGTCCAAGAGGGAACGGAACGATGTGTATGCCCACGTGATCCCTTCTTCGAGTGAAATTCTTGGATACCCGCCGACGTAGTCGTGCAGTGGCAGGTCGGACCGATCCATCGGGAACGCAAGCGCTTCTCCACTGGCGGACAGCGCGGTATCGGGCGCGATGCTGCGCAAGATCGCGATCCCGTCTTCCACCGGAGCGTAGACGCCGTTCATGTCGAACACCGGCGATCCACTGCGCTCCTGGGCCACTGCAGCGATGAATGCTGCGGCAACCTCGCCCGTGTAGAGCCAGGACACGGGACCGCTGAAGGGAACATCGTAGGGCCTACCTGCAGCTGCCGCGAGGATCGCCGTGGTCGTCTTCGAGGTGAGTCCTTGGTCTCGTCCTACGCCGTAGACCACGCCGGGACGGATGCCCAGGCTATGGATGCCCCAGTCCACCGAATACACCTTCGCGATCTGCTCGTCGCAATACTTGTAGGCGCCGTATAGGGTGGCCATCGCGCCGCCATCTTCGAGCGCGCCGTACGCGGCTACTGAGCTCGCGTAGGCGATGCGCGTGATGCCGAGGGCGCGCGCCGCTTCGAAGACGTTGACGGTACCGACGACGTTCGCGCGCGCGCCCGCGACCGGATCGGCCTTGCAGAACGGCACCTGCAGCGCGGCGAGATGGATGATTGCTCGCGCGCCGCAGCGCTCCACCGCCTGACGGACCGCGGCGGTATCCGCGATATCGCCAGTCATCCAATGGACGTGCGCCAATTCGGCCGCGCTCAGGAGGAGCCGCGGCCGTCGGGTGTCCTCGGTGAGATCGAATGCAGCCACGGGAACGCCGGACCGCACCAGGGTCGCGAGCACCCAACTGCCGATGCAGCCGCCCGCGCCTGTTACCAGCACGGGACCGGGTAGGCGGCCTGCATCCACGAGAAATCGATCGAGCATGTACTTCTCCGCAATTCGAGCCTGATCGGCATTCTGCTCCTGCTGCTGGCATTGGAGAAGCGGCGCCGCGTCATCGCGATTGCTGTTCAGCAAGGTCCCGTTGTTCATGCGCCACGGTGGTACTGCCGAACGAACGGCCCGTGCGGTCGGGTGGAAATGGTGCCCGTATGGTCAAGAACTCAATCGCGCGCAGTGAGCAATGGTTTTCGATCGAGGGGAAAAGGGGTCAGGCTCGATCAATCTCGACATGTCATCTCTTTAGCGACTGTTTCAGCCGAGCGGGTCCTGTCTACTTGACGCGGAAGCTTACGGTTCGAACCTAACGTGTGATCACATCCGCTGTATGCCGGTGCGCGCGGCGTGCTTGCGGAAGGTCTCCAGGTCGCGCTTGACCTTGGCGGCGAATGCTTGCGGCGTGCTGCCGACCGCGCTGACGCCCAGATCGTCGAATCGTTGGCGTATGCCGTTGTCGTCGAGTGCTTGCGCCACGCCCCTGTGGATGGCATCGATGATTTCCTTCGGCGTGTGCGCGGGGGCGAACAGTCCTTCCCAGAGGGGGAAGTCGTAGCCCGTGACGTCCTGCTCTTGCAAGGTCGGCACCTCGGGCAGGACGGGGGAGCGATCCGCGCCTGTGGTTGCATAGGCTTTCAATCGTCCGGCGTGCACGTGTGGCCGTGCGGCCGTGGGCGCGAGCAGCGTCAGATCGATCTGGCCCGCGCGCAGTGCCTCCATGGCCGTGACGCTGCTCTTGTGCTGAACGTTGGTTGCCTTCCAGCCCAGATGCGCCCAGAGCGCATCGCCCGCGAATTGCTCGACCGTATCGGTGACGCTCACCCTCAGCTTGCCGGCCGAGGGTTGGGCGTAAGTCGCGAGCTCGGAGAGGGTGGTTCCGGGAAGCCTGGGATGCCCGACCACGATCATCCCGCTCGTGGAGATCTGGGTGATCGGGGTGAAATCCCGGATCGGATCGTAGGGCAGGCGCGTGTAGAGCGTGGCGTTGATCGCATGCGTGATGCTGTTGCCGAGCAGCAGCGTCCCGCCATCCGGATTGGACTTCGCGCCGATCTCGCTTGCGACGATCCCGTGGGTGCCGGGGCGGTTGTCGACGATGAGGCGCCTCTGCAATGCGCGCTCCAAAGCCGGCGACAGGACGCGAAGCTGTTGGTCCGCGATGCTCGATGGCGCCGCGCTCACCAGAATGCGCAAAGGGCGCTGCGCAGCCTGTTGTGCCTGGGCGATCGATGACACCATGGCAACGATGCAAGCGACCAGCATCGTCGCGGCGAGGGGCAACTTCATGGCGTTTCTCCTTTTGGGCGCTTCGCCGCCGCATGTTACATGTTGGGAGCGCGCTGGCGAAAAGGGGACGATCATGTCCCCTGCTGCCCGCGCGCGGCTAGAATGAGTGCATTCGTCGCGGCTCGGGTTGCACAAGCCGCGACGATCCTCTGGGCGGCCCCGAAAGACAACGACGATGCCCATACGCAGTCAGCTCGTCATCCTGGTGCTCGCAGTGATCGCGCCGGTGGCCGTTCTTGCAGCCATGGCGACCGTGGGTTTGTGGGAATTGCAGCGTGGTGCCTACCAGCAGCGCTTCCTGGAGCGCGTCAGTGCGTTGCGGATCGCGCTCGACACCGAAATCGACAGCACGCTGCGTCAATTGAGAGGCGCGAGCGATGCCTCCAATACGGGCAAGGAATCGGCCGAGGTCACGTTCCGCGCGCAGGCCGAGCGCCTTTTGGCCAACAATCCTGACTGGAGCATGGTCGGCCTGCTCGGCGCCGACGGCACCGTGATGACGCGCATCGACCGTCGGCCTGCTCTGGCCGCCGTCCGATTCGATCCGGCGCTGTTCGCCGAAATCGCCGCGACGCCTCATGCCGTCATTTCGAATCTCGTCGACATCGCCGGCGAGCCAGGTAATTACTTGACTTATATCGCGCTGCCGGTCATTCGGGACGGCGTGTTCCGAGGTGTCGTCTATATCGGCGTCGAGGCTTCGGCCTGGCTCGATTTCTTCAAGGGTTATCCCATCCACGAGCGCGCGACGCTTACGCTGAACGATCGTCGCGGCCGCATCATTGCTCGTACGTTGCATAACGAGAAGTGGGCGGGCCATCGCTCTACCGACCAGTTTCTCAGCCATACCATCGGTCGGAACGAAGGTGCGATGGTTGTCATCGGCGTCGACGGCGAGCGCTACTACAGCGCGTTCAGCCGTTCGCGTACGGCAGGATGGTTGGTGGGCACTGGTGTGCCCCGCGATCACGTGGAGGCGGCTCTGAGTCGTCCGACTCTCCTGATCCTGTTCAGTGTGTTCGCCGCCGCCGGCATGGCGACCCTGTTCGCGTACATCCTGGGCGGGCGCATCACCGGTGCACTGACGGCTTTGGCCAATTCCGTGGAATCGGTGGCGGCGGGCGAGCGCCGATTGCCCAAGGAGCCGCTGCCGATCGAAGAGGCCGAGACCGTTCGTCGTGCATTGATCGCCGGGTCCCGGTTGCTTGCGGCACGCGAGACCTCGTTGAGCGGCGCGCTGGCCCGCGAGGCGAAGTCCCGGGCGGCGGCCGAGCTCGCGAGTCGCGCCAAGGACGATCTGCTCGCGATGCTGGGTCACGAATTGCGCAATCCGCTCAACGCCATCAAGGCGGCGGTGTCGGTGCTCGAGATGCCCGAAGTGAAGCCGGATGTCGCCGATCGGGCCCGCGCCGTGGTGCAAAGGCAGATCGGGCATCTGACCTCGATCATCGACGACTTGCTCGATGTCGCCCGCCTCGATTCGGGCAAGGCGCAGTTGAAGAACCAGAGGCTGGATCTGGCGGCGGTGACGCGCCACGTCGTGGAAGCCTTCACGTCGACGGGCCGCTGCCGCAGCCTGCAAATGCAAGTCGATCTGAGCGAGGCCTGGGTCGTGGGCGACGAGACACGCCTGGAACAAGTCGTCGCCAATCTGCTCGACAACGCCTGCAAGTACACGCCGGCCGGCGGTGCGGTGGAGATCGTCGTGCGCGCCGAAGGCGATGCCGCCGTGCTGACGATTCGGGATTCGGGCTCGGGCATCGCGCCCGACGTGCTGCCGAAGATCTTCGATCTCTTCTCCCAGGGTGCGCGCACGCTCGACCGTTCGCAGGGCGGGTTGGGGCTGGGGCTGACCGTCGTTCGCCGTCTGATCGATCTGCATGGCGGAACGATTGCCGCGAACAGCGACGGCCTCGATCGAGGTGCCACGTTCTGCGTCCGATTGCCGCTGACCAGCGCGCCGATCGAGGCGTCTGCCCAGTCGGCGCAGGCCGCGACGGCTCCGCTCAGCATCGTGGTCGTGGAGGACAATCCCGACAACCGGCAATTGGTCGGCGAGATGTTGCGCATGCATGGGCATCGGGTGGTCGAGGCCGAGGATGGCATCAGCGGCGTGGCCGCGATCCTCGACGATGGCGTGGACCTCGCCATCGTCGATATCGGGCTGCCCGGCTGGGATGGCTACGAAGTGGCCCGGCGAGTGCGCGCCGCTCCTGCGGGCGCGCGACTGCGATTGGTTGCGCTGACCGGCTATGGCCGCGACGAGGACAAGGCGCTGGCTCGCGAAGCCGGCTTCGATCTGTTCCTGATCAAGCCGTTCGACATCGAGAAGTTCTTGGCTGCGTTGGCGAAGTTGCAGGGCTCGGCCGCGAGCGGTCCGCCCTCGGCTTGAACCGCGCGGCCTCGTCGCTCAGTACAGACTGAGCGGGGCCGGCGGCTGATGTCGTCCCAGCCTGAGCATCAGCACGTTCGCCCCCATCATGACGATGCTGCCCGTGTAGCGGGTCTCGCCGGTGTCGCTGTATTCGAACGCATAGATGCGGCGCAGCGTCAGGTGGCCTTCGTCGTTCCGGGCCGGGCGCATCGACTCGATGGCGACGGTATCGTCCAGAAACTGGTAGCCCTCGGCCTCGCACGCGGCGCGGCTGGCGGTCACCGCCGCTTCGCGCGCTCGCAAGCTGTCCCAGATGAGCCAGACGAGCAGTCCGACGGCCAGCAGGCCGATGAGTTCGAAGGTGAAGGAGGGCAGCATGGGAAGCAAGGTTTCCGGGAGAGGGCATCATTGCGCCCGACGCCGAGCGTAACGGACAACGCCTTGCATGAGAAGATTCCCGCGTATCATGGCGACAGCGAGCGCTGGGGCGGGCAGACCGCCGCGAGCAGCGCACATCGAGGATAGGCGATGGCATCCATCAGCGAGGAACCCACGACTGCATCGAACTTGCCGGCCGACGGGCTGGCCTTGTTCCTCAAGCGCGACTGCCCGACCTGTGTGCTGATCGAGCCGCTGGCGGCGACGATCGCGGGCACCGCGGGTCCGTTGCGCGTCTATTCGCAAGACGACCCTGGGTTCCCATCCGGCATGCCGCAGGTCGTGGACGATCGGGCCCTCGCGGTCTCGTTCATGGCGCAGATCGAAATCGTGCCCACGCTGATTCGCTACGCAGGCGGGCGGGAGGTCGATCGCGCGGTCGGCTGGGCGCGCGACGAGTGGCGCCGGTTGACGGGGATGCCGGCGCTCGGCGCCGACCTGCCCGCGTTCCAGCCAGGCTGCGGCTCGAAGAGCCATGAGCCCGGTGTGCAGGAGCATCTCCAGGCGCGCTACGGCAGCACGCCGCTGTCCTCGCGAAAAGTGGCCTTCGGCAACTACGACGACGACATCGAGCTGTGTTTCGAACGCGGCTGGAGCGATGGTCTGCCCGTGGTGCCGCCGACCGATGTGCGCGTCATGCGCATGCTCGCGGGCACGCGCCGCAAGCCCGACGAGATCGTCGGCGACATCCCGCCCAATCTGGCGCCCTGCACCGTCGAGAAGGTGGCCATCAATGCCGTCATGGCCGGCTGCAAGCCCGAGTACCTTCCCGTCGTGCTGGCCGCGCTCGAAGCGGCGCTCGAGCCCGTCTTCACGCTGCACGGTGTGCTTGCCACGACCTATTTCTCCGCGCCCGTGATCATCGTCAATGGACCGATCGCGCGGCGGCTCGGCATGAACTGCGGCGTCAATGCGCTCGGTCAGGGCAATCGGGCCAACAGCACGATCTGCCGCGCGCTCAACCTGATCGTGCGCAATGTCGGTGGCGGACGCCCGGGCGAAGTCGATCGGTCCACGCTCGGTGCGCCCAGCAAGATCGGCTTGTGCTTCGCGGAGGACGAATCGGATCCGCAGTGGCAGCCGCTGTCGGTCGCGCGCGGCTTCGCGCCGGGCGAGTCGACCGTCACCCTGTTCCAGGGCCACGGACCGGAGGCGTTCGTCGACCAGAAGTCGCGCACGGCGGACGAGTTGGCGCGCTCCTTCGGCAAGTCGCTGTGCAATCTCGGTCATCCGAAGCTGGTGCAGTCGGCGCGCGCGGTGGTGGTGTTGTCGCCCGAACACCATGCGATCTTCAAGCAGGCGAGCTGGGATCGGGCGCGCATCACCGAGGCCATGATGGCGGCAACCGTGCGCCCGGGCACCGAACTCGTCGTCGGGGCCGATGGCATCGGCGAGGGCATCGCGTCGAACCGTGCGCACGAGACGATCCCGAAGTTTTTCGAAGGCGGGCTGGAACTGGTGCGAGCCGGTGGGCCGGCGGGGTTGTTCTCCGCCATCCTGCCGGGCTGGCTCGCCGGGCGCAATCGAGACGAACTGCAGCTCGTGACCAAGCCGGTCGGCGACTGAGAGCGGCATGCGGCATGAGGCCGCTAGCGAAAGGAGCAGATGATGCATGCGGAAAACTGGCTGCGCGATCCCACCGCCGAGAGGCAACCGCTCAAGCGGCCGCGGGTCCAGCCACCGGCCCGGCTCGAGGGTCTTACCGTCGGACTTTTCGACATCGGCAAGACGAGAACGCCGGAGTTTCTCGATCGGCTGGAGGTGCAGCTACAGGCGCGCGGACTGAAGACGCGCCGTTACGGCAAGCCGACCAACGCGAAGGTGGCGACGCCGCAGATCGTGCAGCAGGTCGTCGACGAAGTCGATGCGGTCGTGATCGGGTTGTCCGATTGAGGCTCGTGCACGTCGTGCAGTCTGCACGACCTGATGACCTTCGACAGCCGCGGCATCCCGGGCGTGAACATCGTTACCACCGGTTTCACGCAGGCGGTCGAAGCGCAGTCCGCAGCGCTCGGGTTCGACCCGGCTGTGGTCTTCGTGCCGCACCCGATCCAGAACCGGACCACCGAAGAATTGCAGACCATCGCCGACGATGCCGTCGAGGCGGTGCTGCGCAGTCTCGTGAATCCCTGAGATTCACCCACTTGGCCAAGGAGGAAGAACAATGAAAGTCGGTTTCATCGGGCTCGGCACCATGGGCGGGCACATGGCGTACAACGCGCGCACCCAGGGCGGTTTCGAGATGCTGGTGCACGATTTGCGGCGCGAAACCAGTTTGCGACATGTCGAGGCGGGTGCGGTATGGGCCGACGATATCGCCTCGCTGGCGCGCGAGTGCGATGTGGTGTTGACCTCGCTGCCCGGGCCCAAGGAGGCGCAAGCCGTCGGGGCCGTGCTGCTGCAGAACATGCGCAAAGGGTGTCCGTGGTTCGATCTGTCGACCAATTCGCCGACGGTGGTGCGGGCGCTCTATGCCGAATTCAAGCAGAAGGGCATTCCGATGCTGGATGCACCGGTGAGCGGCGGTCCCGCCGGCGCGAAGAGCGGCAAGCTCGCGCTGCTGGTGGGTGGCGATCGCGCGGTGTTCGACAAGCACAAGCACGTGCTCGATGCGATCGGCGATCAGGTGATCTACATCGGCGACATCGGCGCAGGCTCGGTGGCCAAGCTGGTGCACAACATGGCCGGCTACGCGACGCAGGCCGCGCTCGCCGAGGTGTTCACGCTCGGAGTGAAAGCCGGCGTCGATCCGCTGGAACTCTTCGCCGCCATCCGGCAGTGCTCGCTGGGACGTCAGCGCACCTTCGACCGGCTGGGCAAGCAGTTCATGCAGAACAAGTTCGATCCGCCGGATTTCGCCCTCAAGCTCGCGCACAAAGACTGCATGCTCGCCACCGAACTGGCGCGCGAGGTCGGCGTGCCGATGCGCATCGCGAATCTTGCGCTGGCCGAGATGACCGAGGGCTTGAACCGCGGCTGGGCGGATCTCGATTCGCGCATCCCGATGCTGCTGCAGGAAGAGCGCTCGGGCGTGAAGATCAAGGTGCCGGCAGCCGACATCGATGCCGTGCTCAAGCGGGACGGCTGACGCCGGCGCGTCGGTGCGCGTGCCAGCTGCCGAGGCCTAGCAGCACTGTCATGAGCCAGAAGGCCGGTGCGATGCCGACAGCGGCGCCGAAAGCGCCGCTCAACAAGGGCACGCTGGTCTGGCTGATGTTGAGGAGCAAGCTGCGTATGCCGACCGCCTCGCCCGCGCGCCCTGCCGGGGAGAGGCGATAGATCAGCGTCATGATCGTCGGCTGCGCGCTGCCCAGGGCGAAGCCGCAGACGAAGGCGAGTGCGGCAAGCACCAGACCGCTCTGGATCAGCGGAAACACCCCGAAGGCCGCCGCGGTCATGATCATCGCCGCGATCAGCAGCGGCCATTCGCGCATGCGATGCGCGATCATGGGCATGACGAGCCGCACGACGAAGATCGCCACGCCGAAGGCGCCGAGCACCAAGCCGATCTGCGACGCAGACAAGCCGATGCGCACTCCGTAGATCGGCACCGCGAACGTGAACAGATCCCAACACATCGACAATACGCCGCTCACCGCGAGCACCACGCGCAGTTCCGGCGTCTTGAGCAGATCCAGCGCACGTCGTTTGGTTGCCGCGGCGGCCTGCTTCGGACGCGCAATGTCCGATTTGTCGCTGATGGCCGCGATCAGCCCCAAAACGGCGATGACGGTGGATGCGGCGAACGTCGCCCGGTAGCCGATCCAGTCGATGCAGAAACCCGCCATCATCGGGCCGAGGAAACTCGAGGTGGAGAAGGCCAGCGCGAGCAGGCTGAAGTTGCGCATGCGCTCGCGGTCGGTGCCGATCAGCCCGACGGCCTGGTGTACGGCGACATGGAAGAAGAGAAAGCCCAGGCCGCAGATCGAGGTGACGAAGAAGAGGCTCTCCAGGCGCGGCAAGGCGACCACGACGCTCAAGCCGGCCACCAGCAGGATCGCGCCCAGGATCATCGGCCGGCGCGGTCCGACCTGGTCGATCATGCGCCCGGCGTGAACCGAAATCAGCATGGGCAGGAAGGCGATCAGCGACATGATGACGCCGACGGTGAGTTCGCTCGCGCCCAGATGCAGCCCGTACAGCGTCGCGGACACCCGCATCGAGGCGAAAGCCGCATGGATGAGGATGGTGAGCCAGAAAATACGCGAAAGCTTCACGCGACTCGCACTCGCAAAGTGGGAAGAATCGCGTTGCCTTGGCGTCGACGGCGGCATCGGGCAACGAATTCGGGGCGCGGGAAGTTTACTCGATCGCGTCGCGGATGGCCGAAGGGCTTGGCGCTTGCCTGCATCCATCGACGTTGTGCGTGCATGCTTGACCGCCGTTTGCACTAGCATCGACAATCCGAATTCGTGCCAGGCAGGCTGTACGGACTGTCGACGAGACCTTGTTGTTTGCCCGCTGGGCGTGTGCGATCCCAATGCTGCTCAATCGAGCCAGATCATCGATGCGAGGTGCGTGCTTGCGCACGGCGCTGGCGTTGCTGTTCGTCCCTCATGCCGATGCAGGGGCGGCCTTGACCTGCGAGCAGGTGTACGCGGTTTCGCAAGCCTCGGTCCGGTATCGGGATCAGGGCCATGCGCTGCAGCAGGTGCTGGCTGCCCTGAGGGAGGTCGAGGTCGAGAACAAGCTGAGCGCCATCGAACTCAAGTTGCTGCACAATGCCGTAGCCATTGCCTACCTGGGGCAGGCCTCTCCGGAGGAGATCGCGCTGGAGTGCGTGCAGTCCCGCAGGCTTAAGAGATCCTGACACGCCCTGCGCTGGGCGACCGATCATTACCAGAGGAATCACATCGATGAGTACTGCATTCGTAAGCTTCCGGCACCTGCTCGTGGTCGGCGCGATGGCGCTGGCCACGGGCACGGGCGCCGCGGACGACGCGCCGCGGACCGCCGGTCCGTATGTGCCCACGCCGCAAGTGATCGTCGATCGGATGTTGCAGATGGGCCAGGTGACGGCGGCCGATTTCGTGATCGACCTCGGTTCGGGGGACGGCCGCATCGTGCGCACTGCGGCCAAGACGCACGGGGCGAACGGCTTCGGCGTCGACATCGACACCGAACTGGTCGAGCGCAGCAACGCGGCCGCCAAGCGCGAAGGTATCGCCGATCGGGCGAAGTTCTACGTGCAGGACGTCTTCAAGGCCGACCTGAGCAAGGCGACTGTGGTGACCCTCTATGTCCTGCCGGCCATGATGACCAGCCTGCGGCCCAAGCTATTGTCGGAACTCAGGCCCGGCACGCGTGTCGTCTCGCACGACTACCACTTTCAGGAGTGGCTGCCGGACAGCCGCATGACCTTCGACGTGCCCGAGAAGCAGGAGTCGGTCGGGTTCAGCAGCACCTCGCTGTACCTGTGGGTCGTGCCCGCGCTGGTCGGCGGTCGCTGGCAACTGGAAGTGGCGGGCCAGAAACTGCCCTATCCGGTGACCCTCACCTTCAGTCAGGTTTATCAGTACGTGAACGGCAATGCCGAAGCAGGCGCGCGCCGCACCGACATCGGCAATACCAAGCTGCGGGGCGACAAGTTCGAGTTCGCGGCCGACATCGGACCCAAGGCCGATGGCGATCGCTACACCTTCCGTGGCACGGTGCAGGGCAACACCATGCAAGGCGAGGTCGTCTGGGGAATGAACGCGAACGCCAAGCGGCATACCTGGAAAGCGACTCGACTGGATACCCCGGTGCCGCTGCGCTGATGCCGGTGACGACAGGCCTAGCTTGAACGGGCACGGCCGTCGGCCGTGCTCGGCGTCAGTTCACCAGAAAGGCGGCCGGCAGGTTCTTCACCACCTCGGCCCGGTAGTTCATCTGCATCCGGGCGAGGTCGTCGGACACCGTGCTGCGCGCATCGGTGATGACCTGGCCCCCGGCCATGAGCCCGCGATCGAGTTGACGCGGGTTCGTCAACATCTTCTCCAGATCGGCCTCGTAACGGGAGGGAACCCGATCCAGGCGCGGCGGCCTTCGTTTCAAGGCCGCGGCCGACGCCACCACGTAGCTGTTGACGTGACGGGCGTCGCGCTCGTCTTCCCGATACAGCACCACATGGGGGAATTCGGCGCGTAAGGTCGTGAGGAAGTGTGCGTAGGCGATCGGTGCGTCCAGATCCGCGAAGGTGTTGAACACCGCGATGCCGTCCGGCGTGAGGCAGGTGCGCAGATCGGCGAAGAAGTCGCGGGTGATCAGGTAGTCCGGCGTGCCGTCGCCGTGGAACAGATCCACGACCACCACGTCATGCTTGCCGACGCACTGGCGCAGGTAGGTGCGCGCGTCAGCCTGCACCAGCTTCACCTTGCGCTCGTCCAGGCCGAAGAAGCGCTTCGCCACGGCGAACGAAGCCGGATCGATGTCGACCGCGGTGACGTCGACGCCGCGTGCCGACAGGCGTGTCGGCACCACGCCCGCGCCCACGCCGAGCGTGAGCGCCGAACGCATGTCCGGCTGATGCTGCCAGGACAGTCCCTCGAGCGCGAAGGTGTAGAAAGAGAACGACTGGCCGTCCGAGAGCATGCGGTTCTGGATCAGGCCGTCCTGGAAGTACACGCGCACGAACCGCCCCTGATCATCGATCGGGGTGCTCTTGAGCACTTTCACCGTGCCGAACATCGATGCGACCGAGGCTTCGATGCTCCAGTCGACACCCGAATACTTGACCGGCCACATGCGGCCGAGATACGAGTCCGCCTGCCAGAGCAGCCCGGCGGAGGCGACGACTGCGAGGGCCGTGGTGACGACCAGCCCGCGACGACCCGCGATCGGCTGCGAGCCCGGATGCAGGGCGATCACGGGCAGGACGGCCAGTGACAAGGTCACGATCAGCAGCGAGACGAAGTTCGAAAAGGCCGGGATGAGCAGGAAGGCGGTGACCACCACGCCCGCGACCGACCCGACGGTGCTGGTGAAGAACACGCCGCCGGAGCCCGCGTCGGCCGAATGTCCCGAGCCTGCGTTGTGCTGCATCCTCATTGCGATGAGCAGCGGATTCATCGCGGAGGTGGTCACCAGCGGCACGCCGAGCAGCAGCAGACAGGCGATGAACGAGCCCCAGACGAGATCTTGAGCCGCGAGCAACGGGAACACGTGCGGGTAGGCGAGGCACGAGATCACCATCGACAAGGCGCTGAGCGCCGGCATCAGGAGAAAGCCCGTGTAGAGGCGCTCGCTGCGGCCGGACTGCGTGAACGAGGTGGCGAGCTTGCCGCCCCACCAGTAGCCGATGGCGAGCGCGATCAAGGTAATCGAAAGTATGCCCGTCCAGATGTAGAGGCTGACGCCGAAGTAGGGCGTCATGATGCGCGAGGCGAGCAGCTCCATCGCAAGGGTCGCGCCCCCGGTGACGAAGATGATGGCGTAGGAAAGGAGCATGGACCGATCTATGTATAATCGACGCGCTCTTGCTCGCGTCTGAGCGTGCTAATCGTGCGGCCCATCCTGGGCCGAGCTTTTTTGCGGTGCCGCATGGCCCGCGTTGCAACGAGGTCGAATCGGCGTGGGAATCTACCAGAGAAGCAGGGGGCTTGCGAGTTGGCGCCGCCGCGCGGTGGCGCGACTACTGATTCTGACTAGCCTCTTGCTGAGCGGTTTTCTCGGTGTGGCTCGCGCCCAAGTGCCCTATGTACCCACGCCGATGGACGTCGTCGAGCGCATGCTGAGCATGGCCAAAGTGGGTCCGACGGACTTCTTGATCGACTTGGGCTCGGGCGACGGCCGACTCGTGCGCGAGGCGGCGTTGCGCTTCGGGGCTCGTGGCATGGGCATCGAGCGTGATCCCGAACTGATCGAGCGCAGCACCGAACTTGCGCGCAGGCAAGGGGTGACCGACAAGGTTGCCTTCGTCAAACAGGATTTGTTCGAGGCCGAGATCGGCGATGCGAGCGTGCTCACCATGTATCTGCTGCCCGCGGTGAACATGAAGCTGCGCCCGCGCCTGCTCGCCACGCTCAAGCCCGGGACGCGCATCGTGTCGCACGATTTCGATCTCGGCGACTGGCAGGCCGACGAGACTGCCGAGTTCTATTCCGAGCTGAAGTACGGCGAGTCGGGCGGCAACAGCAAGGTCTTTCTCTGGATCGTCCCGGCCGATGTTTCGGGGCGCTGGACCTGGCGCCTCGAAGTGGGCGGCCAGCCGATCGATTACGAACTGCGCGTGGCACAGCGCTTCCAGAAGCTCGATGTCGTGGTTCGGGTGGCGGGGCAGGAGCGCAAGGTCGAGCAAGTCGAGTTGCGCGGCGATGCGCTCAAGTTCAGCGTACTCGCCGACATCAAGGGCAGTCCGGTCCGGCAACGGTTCGAGGGGCGCATCGGCGGCGATGGCATCGAGGGTACCGTGGCATCGAAGGGCCCGCGCATGCAGGGTGCTGCCGAATGGTCGGCGGTGCGCACCGAGCGAGGCTTTCGGTCGGCGGCCGATACCGATCCCCGTGGCGTCGTCCCGACTGACCCATCGATGAATCATGCGGCCGTGGCTGCCGCGAGCACGAGGTGAGCACGGTGAGATCGCACAATGGCGTTGGTGCCGCAAGAAGATGGATGGGGTGGTTGTTCGCCGGGTGCGCGGGGATCGCCGCACTCGGGCTGCATGCGCAGGATTTCGGCGACACGCCCTATGTGCAGACGCCGGCCAATGTGGTGAAAGCCATGCTGGATACGGCCAAGGTGGGGCCGAAGGACTTCGTGATCGACCTGGGCTCGGGCGACGGGCGCATGGTGATCACCGCGGCCAAGGAGTACGGCGCACGCGGTTTCGGCGTCGACCACGATGCGCGTCTGGTGCGCCTGGCCAACGAGAATGCCGCGAAGGCGGGTGTCGCGGACCGTGCCGTGTTCTACGCACGCGATCTCTACAAGACCGACGTGCAGCGCGCTACCGTGATGAGCCTCTACCTCTTGCCGGAGGTGAATCTCATGGTGCGGCCCAAGCTGCTGCGCGAACTGCGCCCCGGCACCCGGCTCGTATCGCACGATTACGACTTCGGCGAATGGAAGCCCGACGCGCAGTTCACGCTGGATGCGCCCGGCAAGCCCGTGGGGCGCGACCCCATCAGCAAGGTGTTCTACTGGGTCGTGCCGGCGAACGTCACGGGCGAATGGAAGTTCGTCGTCCGGTCGGGCGGGCAGGCGCAGGAGTTCTCGCTCAAGCTGGCGCAGAAATTCCAGTTCGCCGAAGGCACGGTGGAGCGCGCGCAGCATCGTGTCGATCTGCAGGATGTGAAGCTCGAGGGGCCGCGGCTGACTTTCAAGGCGCGTTTGCCCGATGCCGCGGGCCAGATGATCGAGCATGAATTTTCGGCGCGCGTGGCTGGCGACACCATGGAGGGCACGCTCAAGGCCGAAGGGGCGCCGCGGTCGACCTCGTGGCGTGCGCGCCGCGTCGGCGGCAAAGTCGCCATCGGTCCCGAGGTCGATCCCGGCTTGGCGCAGCTCAAGGCGGGCAGCGGGGTGCAATGAGCGCTTGGCTGCGAAGGCGCGCCCATGTCTGCGCGCATCTTTTGTTCGCCCTCGTCTTGCTCAATCCGGCGCATGTTTTCGCGCAGCCGTTCGATGTGCCTTATGTTCCGACGCCGCAGGTGGTCGTCGACGAAATGCTGCGTCTGGCCAACGTGGGGCCGGATGACTTCGTCATCGATCTGGGCTGCGGCGACGGGCGTATTCCGGTGACGGCCGCCGCCTACTTCGGCGCTCGCGCTCTGGGTATCGACATCGATCCGGGCCGAATCGCGGAGAGCCATGCCAATGCCAAGGCGGCCGGCGTGACCGGGCGGGTGGAATTTCGCCAGGGCAACCTGTTCGATCTGGACATCAGCAAGGCGAGCGTCGTGACGATGTACCTGCTCCCCGACATCAACGAGAAGTTGCGGCCCCGATTGTTCCAGATGCTGCGACCGGGCACGCGCGTCGTGTCGCACGATTTCTCCATGGGTGAATGGCAGCCCGATCGCGTGCACAGCGTCCAGAAGCGCATGTTCTACTGGGTCATTCCCGCGCAGGTGGGCGGGCGCTGGAAGCTCGACGCCGATCTGCCGGGAGTGGGCGCGCGCAGCTACGAGCTGGAGGTGCGGCAGAAGTTTCAGCAGATCGAACCGTTCGCGCGCACGGAGAAGCGCAACTTCGCCGTGTGGGAACCGCGCCTGAGCGGCAAGTCGATCAGCTTCATCATCGTCGACAACGATCTTGCGCATCGTTACGAAGGGACGGTCGAAGGCAAGATCATGCAGGGGGTGGTGCGCACCGGCGCAGGCAGCGCGGAGACGCAGACACCCTTCCGGGCGGTGTGGGTCGGCAGCTTATGACGATTGAAGCGTTTCGCCCGGCACCCCGGCCAGCGAAGCGCGCAGTACCAGGAGGCAGCGTCCGTCGGCGCTGTTCGATGCGGGGATGAGCGCAGAAGCGGGAGAGCAGTCGATGAGCAACGCGGGCTTGAAATGGATCGCAGGCTTGATGGCATGGGGCGCGTTCTGCTCCATGGCGCGCGCGCAGGAAGGTGTGGGTGATGTGGTTTATGTGCCCACGCCGCAGGTCGTCGTGGATACGATGCTGAAGATGGCCAAGGTAAGCGCCAGCGACTACATCATCGACCTGGGCTCGGGGGACGGCCGCATCGTCATCACGGCGGCCAAGCAATTCGGTGCCCGCGGGTTCGGCGTGGATCTGGACAGAGTCTTGTTGAAGCGCGCCAATGAGAGCGCTCAGCGCGAAGGCGTGACCGACAAGGTGCACTTCGTCGAGCAGAATCTGTTCGAAACCGATTTGTCCAGAGCCACGGTCGTCACCAGTTATCTGCTGCCCGAGATGAACGAGCGCCTGCGTCCCAAGTTGCTCGCCCTGAAGCCGGGGACACGGGTGGTAGCGCATGACTATCACATGGGCGAATGGCGGGCCGACGACAACGACACGCTGTCGGTGCCGGAGAAGACCGTCGGCAATCCCGGCGTGAGCTATATTTTCCTGTACTACGTGCCCGCCAACGCGGCCGGCAAATGGCAAGCCTCGGTGCCCGTCGGCGGCCAGAAGGTCGCACTCGATGTCGAGTTCAGCCAGCGCTTCCAGATGTTGAACGGCAGCGCCAGGATCAACGAGCGCACGGGGCAGATCCAGGGCGCGCGCCTTCGCGGCGAGGACGTCACGTTCTGGATCATCACGGGCTCGGGGTCGTCGGCCGTGCGCCACGAGTTCACCGGCAAGGTCGAGGGCGACACCATCACCGGCACCCTGCGAGTGCATGCAGGCAAAAAGGTGGAGCAGGCACCGTTCACGGCCAGACGCCTCGCCCCGGGCAAACTCGATTTGAGTCGGGCGCCGGCCCGATTCGCACCCCTGGCCTAACCGGACGGACTCCTCATCGTGACTAGCCAAAGCACAACTGCTGCTCCGCGCGCAAGTCTGTCGCTGTTCGACGCCTGCGCCATCATTATCGGTATTGTCATCGGCGCGGGCATCTTTCGCGCGCCTTCCATCGTCGCCTCGCAGGTCTCGTCCGAGACGATCTTCCTCATGCTCTGGCTGGCGGGCGGGCTGATCTCGCTCATCGGCGCGCTGTGCTATGCGGAACTCGGAAGCTCTCATCCCAACGCCGGCGGCGAATACTTCTTCCTGCGCCGGGCTTACGGCCGCGGGCTCGCGTTCCTGTTCGCCTGGGCGCGGATGAGCGTGGTCCAGACGGGAGCGATCGCAGCGATCGCATTCGTGTTCGGCGACTATGCCTCTCGACTGTATTCGCTCGGGGAGAACAGTTCGGCCATTTACGCCGCGTTGTCGGTCATCGTGGTCACGATGCTGAACGTCATCGGGACCACGCAGAGCAAGTGGGTTCAGAATCTGCTGACCGCGGGACTCGCCATCGCGATGTTGGCCGTGGTGATTGCAGGACTGACGAACGCAGCGCCCAGCGCCGCGGCCCCCGCGGCACAGGTGAGCGCCAGCGGCCTCGGCTTCTCCGGGCTCGCGATCATCTTCATCATGCTCACGTACGGCGGTTGGAACGAAGCGGCTTACATCACCGCGGAAGTTCAGGACGGCCGGCGCAACATCGTGCGCGCGCTGGTCATCGGCATCGTGGTCGTGACGATACTCTACCTGCTCATGAACTATGCCTATGTGCGGGTGCTCGGCCTCGACGGCATGAAGGCTTCCAAGGCGGTCGCGGCCGATCTGATGCAGGCGGCATTCGGCAGCGCCGGCGCCGTCGCGCTCAGCATCATCGTCGTGGCAGCGTCCATTTCCACGCTGAACGCCACCGTGTTCACCGGAGCGCGCACGAACTACGCGGTCGGGCGCGATTACAGCCTGTTCTCGTTCCTGGGGCGCTGGAACGAAAAGTCCAATACCCCGGTGCGCGGACTGCTCTGGCAAGGTGCGATTTCGCTGGGGCTGGTGTATCTCGCGTCGTTTACCAAGGACGGTTTCGAGACCTTGGTCGCGTATACCGCGCCCGCGTTCTGGCTGTTTTTCCTGCTGACCGGGATCTCGCTGTTTCTGCTGCGGCGGCAACCCCCCACGGCTCCCAATCCGTTCCGCGTGCCTTTGTTCCCGCTGACGCCCATCCTCTTCTGCGCGATGTGCGCCTACATGCTGTATTCGAGCGTGGGCTACGCGCTGTCGCTCGATTCGGGCAGCATCGGCGCACAGCTGGGCATCGGGGTGCTGCTGCTCGGCCTACCTCTGCTGTGGTTCAACCGGCGCTCGGCGGCCGTGTAACCTGCTGCAGGCCGGGATTGCCTGTGCGCCCGCCGCTGACGCAGGCAGGGCGATCCCGGCCCCTCTCCTTTTTCGGTGCGCGGCCCGCGGAGCGCCTTGAAATTCGCTGGCCGAGCCTCATGTAAGCTCGGTCGTTCGCGGAGGATCCACAAGCCATGAGCACCGAAACCAAAGAAAAGCGCGGCTTCCAGGCCGAGGTCAAGCAACTGTTGCGTCTGGTGACGCACTCCTTGTACAGCAACAAGGAGATCTTCCTGCGGGAACTGATCTCCAATGCTTCGGACGCCTGCGACAAGCTGCGTTTCGAAGGGCTCTCCAACAAGGACTTGTACGAGTCCGAGCCCGATCTGCAGATCCGGGTGAGCTTCGACAAGACCGCCGGCACGATCACCATCTCGGACAACGGGATCGGCATGTCGCGCGATGAGGTGATCGAGCACATCGGAACCATCGCGCGCTCCGGTACGCGCGAGTTCATCGATCGTCTGACCGGCGACCAATCCAAGGATGCCAATCTGATCGGCCAGTTCGGCGTCGGCTTCTACTCGGCATTCGTCGTCGCCGACAAGGTCACGCTGGTCACGCGCCGCGCCGGCGCATCGGCCGCGGAGGCGGTGCTCTGGGAATCCGACGGCGAGGGCGATTACACCATCGAAGCGGTCGAAAAGACCGGCCGCGGTACCGACGTGATCCTGCACCTGCGCTCCGAGGAGAGCGATTTTCTTTCCGGCTGGAAGTTGCGCGAGATCATCCGTCGCTACTCCGATCACATCCTCATCCCGATCCGCATGCAGAAGGAAGCCTGGGATGCCGAAAAGGGCGCGGTGAGCGCCGACAGCGAGGACGAGACCGTCAATCAGGCCTCCGCGCTCTGGGCGCGCTCCAAGTCCGAGGTGACCCAGGAACAGTACGACGAGTTCTACAAGCACGTCGCCCACGACTTCGAATCGCCGCTCGCACACACCCATGCGCGGGTCGAAGGCCGCCACGAATACACCGTGCTGCTCTACGTTCCCGCCAAGGCGCCGTTTGATCTATTCGAACGCGATCACAGACGCGGTCTCAAGCTCTACGTGCGGCGCGTCTTCATCATGGACGACGCCGAGCACTTGTCGCCCCCCTATTTGCGTTTCGTCCGCGGCGTCATCGACTCCAACGACTTGCCGCTCAACGTTTCGCGGGAGATCCTGCAAGAGTCCAAGGATGTCGAGGCCATCCGCGCCGGCGTGGTGAAGCGGGTGTTGGGCATGCTGGAGGATCTCGCGCAGAACGATCGCGCCAAGTATCAGACGTTCTGGCAGGCGTTCGGTCGAGTGCTCAAGGAAGGCATAGGCGAGGACGCCGCCAATCGGGAGCGCATCGCAAAGCTGCTTCGCTTCGCATCGACGCAGTCCGATACCGAGACCCAGGAGGTTTCCCTCGACGACTACATCGCGCGCATGAAGCATGGGCAGACGGCGATCTATTACGTCACAGCCGACACGTTCAACGCCGCCCGGAACAGTCCGCATCTGGAAGTGTTCCGCAAGAAGGGCATCGAGGTGCTGCTGCTCAGCGACCGGGTCGACGAGTGGGTGGTATCGAGCCTGACCGAATACGAGGGCAAGAAGCTCCAGTCGGTGGCGCGCGGGGATCTCGATCTGGGCGCGCTCGCCGACGAGCAGGATGACAAGGACAAGCAGGACGCGGGAGAACTCAAGGATCTGCTCGAGGCGATCAAGCAGGCCTTGGGCGAGCGCGTCAAGGACGCGCGTGTCACCAACCGTCTGACGGAGTCGCCCGCCTGCCTGGTGGCGGACAAGAACGACATGAACGCCAATCTCGAGCGCCTGCTCAAGGCGGCGGGTCACCAGGTTCCCGGCTCCAAGCCGATCCTGGAGATCAATCCCCAGCATCCGCTGGTGCAGCGGTTGAAGGACGAAGTCGGGAAGACGCACTTTGCCGACTGGAGCAGCATCCTGTTCGAGCAGGCCCTGCTGGCCGAAGGAGGCAGCCTGGAGGATCCGGGCGCCTTCGTGAAGCGACTCAATCAGCTGATGCTGGTGCTGGCTGGCGACGCGAGCCGGCTCTGGGTGCCGGGCAAGTAACGCGAGGCTGCATCAAAGCGGCCGGCGGGCGCAAGGCGCGTCCTTGAACCCGCCGTGACGCTTGCGGTTCACGTCGGCAGTCATTACGACTGCGGACGCGAGCGTCGGTCCGATCAGCGCCGGGTCAGCACCGCATCGGCGCCCAGCCGGTGCTCCAGGCAAGCGAAGTAGCCGAGTTTGTCGCCCGTGCAGGGCTGGAAAGTTCGGTTGCGGGCTTCGCAGTGAGCGCGCGCGCGTCCCTGCAGTTTCCCGCAGTCCGCCACGAGCGGATCGGGGGCGCGGTTCATCAGGCTGCGCAGGCAGACCTCGGGGTCGGGGTATTTCTCGCGGTTCCGGCACTCGACGATGGCCGTGTTGCGGTGGACGCACAGGGGCTGGTCGGCGAGGGTGTATCCGGTGCATGCCAAGGTCTGCGGGTGCGCGAGTACGCGGCCCGGGGGCGTCGCTCGCTTGGCCGCTGCCTCGACGCAGGCTCTGAGCGCTTCTCCCGTCTTGCCTTCACACGCGTCCGAAACCGGCGCTGCCGGCCCGGGGGCCATGTGTCGATCCACCACAGCCGCCGACGGGGACAGTCGTCCGCCGCTGGCCAGGCAGCGGCGCAGCGCCTCATCGGTTCGACCGGTGCAATCTTCGGCCGGGCTGGGCGAGGAGGCGCGCGGTGCGCGCTCGGGGGCCGTTGGGGCCGGGGTGTTCGCGGTCTTGGCAGGCTGGCCTTCGCGCGCTGCTCGGGTGCCAGCGTCGGACGGTCCTCGCGCGGACGCCTCGATGCAGCGAAGAAGCTCGGTGCCCGACTTGTGCTCGCAGATGTCGCGTTCGGACGCGAAGGTCGGTGCTGTCATCAGCAGCGCCCACGCGGCGAGACCCATCGACGCCTGCCATAGCCTCGGTGCCGAGCGCGTTCGAGTAAGGTTCAAGAAACTGTCTTCCTTGGTCGTTGTAGAGAGCCGTCCCAGTCAGTATAGGTGGCCGAGCGTGCGGCGCAAGTTTGGAATACAGCAAATTCAGGACTGCATAGGTGCTCGTCGCGCAGCCGCGGCAGCGTGCTCGCCTCGTCGTCGCTGGGTCGCATGCCGGTTCAGCGGTTCGCCATGCTGCGCGCCCGGTACGGGCCTTCTGCGGGCAGGCGTCCGATGCACGACCGTCGGGACGTTCGTATGGATCTGAATCGCAAGCGCGTACTGGTGGTGGACGACCATCCCGGCATGCTCAACTCGCTGCGCCGCGCGCTCGAGCTTTGCGGGATCAGCGGCTGCCATGCGGTGCGCAATGCGCACGAGGCGGTTGCTCGACTGCGGAACATGCGCTACGACATCGTGTTGGCGGATTTCGACCTCGGACCCGGTCCCGATGGTCAGCAACTGCTGGAGCATTGCAGAGCGGAGAATCTTCTGGTGCCTTCGGCGATCTTCGTCATGGTGACGTCCGAACGCAGCTACGACCGGGTGATGTCGGCCGCGGAGAACGCGCCTGACGACTATCTCGTCAAGCCGTTCACCGAAGAGACCCTGCGTTTGCGTCTGGTGCGCGCTCTGGAGCGCAGCCGCTCGTTGTCCTCCGTGCGCGAACTGCGGGCCAAAGGTCGGCATGAGGAACTGGTGCAAGCCTGTGACAGCCTGAGCGCGAGCGAGCCCAAGCTCGCGCTGGAACTGTCGCGGATGAAGGGCGACGCTCTGCTGGCCCTCGAGCGCTATGCTCAAGCCCGTGCGGTGTTCGCCCAAGTCGTTCAGGCCCGGGCTTTGCCGTGGGCGCGATTGGGTGTCGCACGGGCCCAAGCCGGCCTGGGTGAAGTCGAGCAGGCACGGGTCGCCTTGACCGAACTGCTGGCCGATGCGCCCGAGTTTCTCGCCGCCTACGATTTCCTCTCGGAACTGCACAACCGCGGCCACAACGACGAAGACGCCAAGGCGGTGCTCAAGATGGCTATCGAGGTATCGCCCAATTCCCTGCGTCGCCACAAGGCCGTGGGGGAGATCGCTCTGCGGAGCAACGATCTCGAGACGGCGGAGGCGGCCTTCAGCACCCTGGTGCGCAAGAGCCGGCATGCCTTCGCGCGTTCCCCCGACGATCACTTGAAGCTGTCGCGGATCTACTTGCAGCGCGAGAAGTTTGCAGAAGCGCTCGACACGGTGGCCGAGGTGAAGAAGACGTTCCCCGACTGGCCGGTCGTGAGGATGTCGGCGTGCGCCGTGGAGAGCCTGATACACAGCAAGGCGCAGAACCCGCGCGACGCGCGCAGATCGCTCGACGAGGCGCTAGAAGCCGCCAAGATCAGCGGCGGCGCCTCGGCCCTGGATGCCGAGAGCGCTCTGGAGCTTGCGCAGGCCTGCTATCGCCAGAACCGTGAACACGAGGCCGCGGAACTGGTGCAGCAGGTGGTCTCGAACAATCACGACGATGCCAGGCTGCTGGCCGAGGTGGGCAAGATGTACGTCGTGCTCGATCGCGCCGAGCAGGGGCAGACGCTCATCGATCGGTGCGTCAACAATGCAGTCAGCATCAACAACGAAGGCGTCTCTCGTGCCAAGAGCGGCGATCTGGAAGGAGCGATCGAGTTGCTGGAAGAGGCGGCCAAGGCCATGCCGGACAACGCCCATATCGTCATGAATGCAGCGCACTCGCTGATCGCCCACATGCACCTGCACGGTCTGCAGACCGACAAGCAGGCGAGGGTGAGCACCTATCTGGATCGGGTGGGCGATCGCAACCCGACCCATCCGAAGTATCTGCAGGTATCGGCGCTTTACCAAAAGCTGCTGCAGAAGTACAAGGTGGCGGCATGATGGTGATGGCCGCGGAGAGCGGCTCTGCGCGCGCACTGATCGATTCGAACGCGCGCGAAGCCGCCGATCTGGTCGGAGAACTGATGCTCCTGCTCGATCGGATGGAAGGTGCCCATGCCGGGCTCGCCAGCGCGCGCATGCTGACGCGCCGCCTTTCCGATCGGCTCGCCCAGGCCAACACGCTCGAGCGCATCACCGCCAACGGCGGATACCATCCGGATGGCTGGTCGCCGATCGAGATCGTCGAGGAACTGGAACACGAGGCGGTCTCCCTGGCCGGAGAACGCATCGATGTGCATGTCGTCGCGCCCGATCTGGTGCCGCAGTGCTGGTTCTTCGACCGAGAACTCGTCACCATGGCACTCGCCGGCGCGCTGCACAACGCATTGGTGCATGCGGTCGACGCGATCAGCCTCGAATTCGGCATGCATGAGGGATATCTCGGATTCAGCATCGTCGACGACTCGGGAGCCTTCCCCGCCGAGCTGCTGACGCAGCAGGCTCGCTTCGATCGAGGGGAGTGCAACGGCAATGCCCTGAGCGTTCACTTCGCCCGCGCGATTGCGTCGCTGCATGTCACTCAGGACAGGCGCGGCAAGGTGGAGTTGTCGAACCGGACTGTGGGCGCCGGCACGCGCTTCACGCTCTGGTTGCCTTGAGGCTGTACCGATCCCGGCTCAAGGCCAGCGCGGGGGGCGCTTGTCGCGGAAGGCCTGCAGGCCTTCTTCGGCTTCGGGGCTCAAGACCTGCCGGGTGAGCAGTTCGGCCGCTGCCCTGTAGGCCTCTTCCATGTCCATGCTGCCTTGACGATAGAAGAAGCGTTTGCCGTCCGCGAGGGCGAGCGGCGGCTTCGCCAGCAGCGTGGCGCACAGCGCATCGATTGCCGAATCCAGATCGGCCGGCGCCACGACCTCGTTCACCAGCCCCCAGCGCAGCGCGGTCTGCGCATCGATGAATTCACCCGTCAGCAGCATCTGGAGCGCGTGCTTGCGTCCGAGCGTGCGCGAAAGCGGCACCGCCGGGGTCGCGCAGAACAAGCCGTAATCGATGCCGGAGGTGGCGAAGCGCGCTTGACTCGATGCGACGGCCAGATCGCAGGCCGCGACCAGCTGGCAGCCGGCCGCCGTGGCGAGGCCGTGGACGCGGGCAATGACCGGCTGCGGCATTCGAGCAAGTGAGAGCATCACCTCGCAGCATCGCCGAAACAGTGTCTCGACGAATGCCTGCGTGCGTTGCGCCTGCATCTCCTTCAGGTCGTGCCCGGCACAAAAAGCCTTGCCCCGGGCGCCGATCACGACCACCCGGATGCTCGGTGTGCGGGCGATGCTGGTCAAGACCTCCGCGAGATGCTCGAGCATCGCCATGGACAGCGCATTGAACTGATCGGCTCGGTTGAGCATGACATGCGCTACCCCGCCGCGGTCCTCGCGCAGAACCAAGGCGTCGGCAGGGTCGTGGGCGATTGTGTCGGGCATCGGGGTTCCGAAGGCGAGCGGGGATGAAGCATTGTAGCCGGTTGCCGGCGCCCCGCTCGGGACCTACTTCATTCAAGGCTAAAGGCGGCTGGGCCGTTATGGCCTGCTGGAGGCGCTTGGCGCGCCTAGGTGGCTGGCGGCACGCATGGGAAACATGATCAAGGTCTACCGCAGCAAGGCCCGGCCCGGCCTGAGGGATGCCGATATCGATGCACTTCTTCAATCCTCACGCCGGAACAATCGAGCGGTCGGCATCGGGGGGATGTTGTTGTTCGGGCGGGGATGCTTCGTCCAACTGATCGAAGGGGCCGGTCCCGCGGTGGAGCGTACCTATCGGCGCATTCTGAGCGACCCCAGGCATATCGACGCGATGCTCTTGTACGACGGTTCGGGCGAGCCGCGCCGCTTCCCGGGCTGGTCCATGGGTTTCGCGCGTCTCGAATGCTTCAACCATCTGCCTTGCGTCGAGAGTTTCCTGCAGCATGTCGAAGAAGCCGATGCGGAAGGATTCGGCGCCGACGCCGCGCTGGCAATGCTGCTGGAGTTTCGCCGAGCCCAGGCACAGCTGGAAGCCGCCCTGGCCTCGTAACGCGCGCAAACCCACGCAGCCACTCCGACGCCTGCGCGCTGGACTGGCTCAGCGGCTGGCGACTTGGCTCGTGCGCAACGGGATCGGGGGCGTCTGCAGGTCGGCGAGGAGCGAGCGCGTGTACTCGACGAACGCGCTGGCCACCGCAGGCAGCCGCTTGTCGCGCTGGTAAGCGATGTACCACTGACGCACGACGGGAAAGCCCTCGACATCGAGCGCGCACAATTGAGAACGGTGAGCGTCGAGGTCGACGATCTGCCGCGGCAGCAGCGCGATTCCCAGGTTCGCGAGGACGGACTGCTTCACGGCTTCGTCGCTCGCGAGTTCCATTCTCACGCGGGGCGTGATGCCGTTCTGCGCGCACAGCTCCTGAGCGATGTGCCGAGTGGCCGAGCCGGGCTCGCGCAACAGAAAAGGCTGATCGGCGAGGTCGCGAAACGGGATGGCGCGTGCGCCGGCCAACGGGTGGCCGATGGGCGCGTAAACGGCGATCGGGCTCGAATGGATGAGATGGGCCGTCAGTTCCGGCTCCGCAGGCAGCGTCGACAGGACGTACAAATCGTCCGCATTCTCCTGGAGGCGCTGGCGGATGCCTCGCCAATTGTCGATATGCAGCGAGACTTCGATGTTCGGGTGCTCTTTGCAGAACTCGCCCAAGAACCGTGGAATGAAATACTTGCCGAAGCTGCTGGCGGCAATGCGCAAACGTCCGTGCTCGAGATCCCGCAGGCCGACCAAGCGCTCCTCGACTTGTTCGAGTCGCTCGAAGATGTCCTTGCAGGCCGCTGCAAGCTCGCGACCGGCGTCCGTGAGTATGGGCTTCTTGCCGGTTTGTTCGAACAGCGGTACGCCGAGCGTCTCCGAGAGCTTTTTCATCTGGATGGAAACAGTCGGCTGGGCGACGAACAATGCTTCCGCGGCGCGCGTGAAGCTGCCTAGCTTGGCGACGGTCTGAAACACGGCAAGCTGCGGGAGCAGACCGTGACGCAGATATCGTCGAATGCGAGTTCCGGGCATAGCTCGATCTCCATGGCATTGCAGCTCGAACCGCCAAGCTTGGGCATGAGCGTGGCGGAGCGGCGGACGTTTACCCTGGCGCCGATCGGTTCGCGATCGGGCGCATGGCAAAGGTCTCGCTCGCAATGCACGTCATTGCCGACGGTACCGGGGCTCGCGCCCGTGATGACGATACCGACCGAATGAGCTACTCCCCTTTGAGGGGCCTTTCACAGGAAAAGCGAGGGCACTCTATACGAGGGCGGGGGTGCGGGCAAGCCCCATGGACGAGTTCGGCCAGGCCGGGGTCGTGTCGACGCGCGACAGGCTCAGCGTGCCGCGGGTGTCGTGGGCAGGACGCCCGTGTTCGTTGCGGTGAGGCCTCGGTTGGGGCCGACCTGGGTCGTGCGCCTGAGATGCAAGATGCCAAACAGATGCATGCCGGCTAGGGCGGCGACTCGAGTTCGCCCGGATAGAACACGAGCTTCACCGCCAGCGACGGGCCGAAGCGCAGCAGGGCATCCTCGTCGAGGATGACGCTGCCGCCCTCGGGCACGCGCGCGCTCGCGACGAAGGAGCCGTTGGCCGAGCCGAGGTCGCGTAGCAGGATGCCTTCTTGTGCGGGTTCGAGTTCGGCGTGGCGCCTGGAGATCTTGGGATCTGCCCAAAGCTGTCGGGCGAAGACAGAAAACTCGGGATCGCGTCCGATGCGCAGTGTGCCGTCGATCGGGGATGCGCCTCCCCAGGGCCATATCAGCAGCGCGGTCGCATGGGGCGGCCGCCCGGGCGTCTCGCCGTCGCACGGTCGTCCGGGATCGAAGCCGGCATGCGCGTACGCTATGCGCGCCGACGATTCGGCTTGCCTCGCGAGGCTGCTCAAGCGGCCGGGCTCGAACACAGTGGTCCGAATCCCCTCGTTCGGCACGACCATCTCAGCCGTGTCCGAGCCTGTCCATGCACAAGTCGGGGGCGCGAGGCCCCGATCCGCCAGCAGGAGTTCCACGGCGCTGATGAGCTTGCCTACTTCGAGGTTGGCCGCAGCGAGCTTCGGTGCGAGCTGACGGTGCATCCAGACCTCGACGACGGGGCCGTGCAAGGGCGCACCGAGAAAACGCCGGAAGGCCGGCCGTGCGTGGCATGCATCGTCGATTTCCACGCCGGAGAGCTGGAACCAGCGCTCGAGCAGCATCATTTTGTAGAGCGCGATCGAGACCGGAATGCCCACCTTGGTTTCGACATCGGCGATCCAGGGCGCGAGCGCGCACCAGTCGAGCAGCGCGAGCGCTTTATCCAGAAACGCATCGGGTGCGGAAGATTCGTCCAATTTCGTCCTTCCGGCGGCGGTTTGCCTGGTTAGTTACCCTGTGAGCCTGCGACTCGTTGCCCGGTTGCCCCGCCTCGGGGCACCGCGACGTGGCTGACGAAGCTGCCCTGCAGGCGTCGAACTGACATGAACGCCCTGTGCGCCTGGATGCCCCATCCGAGCGGCCTCGACGCGGAGCATGCGTTGCGCGGCTGAAGCAGGCGGGTGGGCACTCGATCGATGACGGCCGCCTCGCAGGCGACTCGCCCGGTTCCTTGTCTTCGGTCCCGCAGGTCCGTCGACGCACGTCGCAGGCCCGTCTACGCGGCTTCCGCAGCCACGCTCCCTGCCAGCAGGGCGGCGATCGCCGCCAGCAGAGCCTCCTCGGCATAGGGCTTGCCAACGAAAGCGTTCACCCCGAGTTCGGCGGCACGGCGTTGATGCTTGTCGGCCGTTCTGGAACTGACCATGACGATCGGAACGCGTGCGGTGCGTGGATCCGAACGCAGCCGGCTCGTCAGCTCGAAGCCGTCCATGCGCGGCATCTCGATGTCGACGAGTACCAAGTCGGGCATCTCGTCCTCGATCTCACGCAACGCTTCCAGGCCGTCCCGCGCGGTGGCGATGCGATAGCCTTCTCGCGCGAGCAGCCGGGCGGTCACCCGCCGCACGGTGAGTGAGTCGTCGACCACCAGCACCAGACGCGGCGTTGGGGTGTCGTGGCGCACTTGCATCTGCGTTCCCGGCGCCGCTCTCTGTGCCGCACTGGCGAACAACTCCGCCGGATCGAGCACGAGCACCACCTGTCCGTGCCCGAGCACCGTTGCACCTGCGATCCCTTGAACGCGTGCGAGTTGCGGACCGATGTTCTTGAGTTCGATCTCCTGTTTGCGCAGCACCTGCTCGACATGAAGCGCGTTGCGTCTGCCTTCGCCGTGCAGCAGCAGCACGCTGTTGGAGCGTCCGCGATGCGGCTCCAGCCGGGCGTCTCCCAGCAGACGCGCCAGGCTGCTGAAGCGGTAGCGATGATCGTCCCATTCGAGCTCTCGTTCGGCGTGCGCGGCGGCGAGCCGCTCGCCGGACAACTCGCACACGTGCTCCACCAAGGTCGCCGGTATCGCATAGAGCGTGCCGGCGTGGCGCACCAGCAAGGCCTGGGTATGGCTGAGGCTTCTGGGGAACCGTATGCGAAAGCACGCGCCGGCGCCGCGCTGGGAACTGACCTCGATGTTGCCACCGATCGCCCTGACTTCCGCGCGGACGACATCGAGCCCGATGCCGCGTCCCGATGCCGCCGTGAGGGTGCGTGCCGTCGACAGCCCGGGAGCGAAAATGAGCCGGTACAAGTCGCGATCCGAGACGCGATCCTCGGCGCCGAGCAGACCGAGGTTCACTGCCTGGGCACGGATCAGATCCGGATCGAGCCCCGCCCCGTCGTCTTCGAGCGTGAGCACGTTCTCATCGTCTCCCTGTTCGAGGCGCAGGCGAATCCTGCCGCCGGCAGGCTTGCCTGCCGCACTGCGCAGTTCGCCTGGTTCGATCCCGTGCGCGACTGCGTTTCGCAGCATGTGCTCGAGCGGCGCGGCCAGGCGCTGCAGAACATGACGGTCGAGTGTGATCGTCGCGCCCTCGATCTGCAGGTTCGCCTCGCGGGACAGCTGCGCGGCCGTCTGACGAACCGTTCGCTGCAGCCTGTCCGCCAAGGTTCCGAACGGTATGCTGCGCAGACCGATCAGCTTATGCCGCAGATCCCGATCCAGGCGGCCATGCAGCGCAAGCGCGGTATCGGCGTCGGCGCACTGGCCCAGCAGGCCGCGCTGCAGCGTCTGCACGTCTTGCAGGCTCTCTCTCATCGCGCGCGTGAGTTCCTGTAGTCGCGTGTAGCGGTCGACAGCGCCGGTCTCCTGGGTCGCGGCAGCGGCGCCGTCGACTTGCTTTTCCGTTTCTCGCAACTGCGCCTGCATTCGAGCGACGCTTTCCGACAGATCGTGCAGCGAGCGCCGCAGCGTACCCATTTCGTTCTCGGTTCGCGCTCGGGCCTCGCCGAGTTCGCCCGCCTGTCCGACCAGAGCGTCCAGCAGGTCGACCGGGATGTGCACGCTGGCTGTTTCACCCAGGGCCTCGGCATTCGCGTCGGCTCCATGGAAGGCGGCTGAGCGCGTCGCAGCGGAAAGCGCCACGCCCTCGGAATGCAGCTGCTGCAGCGCATCGACCTGCTCGGTGATCGAGCCCAGCATCTGCGCGATCGGCTCGAACTCCAGGGGCGCATGCCGACGATGGCCTTGCTCGATTGCTATGCCGACGCAACTCTCCACCGAGTGCGCCAATTCTCCGAGGCGCATTGCGCCGACCAGTCGAGCGCTTCCCTTGAGGGTGTGCAGCGTGCGGACGAAGGCTCGGCCTGCCCTGATGTCGCCCTGATCGGCGCGCCATGACGCGAGTTCCGCATAGAGACGCGGCAGCAGAGCGCTCGTCTCATCGAGAAAGACGGGAAGCAGGTACAGATCGAGCTCCTCGGCGGGGCCATCGACCGTAATGACCGGAGCCGGAGCGTTCGCGTCGCCGCCGTTCGGAAGTTCGAATGCCGGCTGCGATGCGGGTGCGGGAAGCGCGGTGCGCAGCAGCGCGGCGCGTTCGATGAGGGCCTCGTAGGGATGCAGCGCCGGTTCGCTGCCCGAACGCAGTTCCGCAACCGAGCCGCGCAAGGCAAGCGCGACGTCGTCGATCAGCTGCCGCAGCTCGCCACTGGCCGGCAGCGCGTTCTCCGTCCAGGCGTCCAGCGTTCGTTCGACTTCCCAAGCGACTTGCCCCAGATCGACCAGGCCGACGAGGCGGCTGCTGCCCTTGAGCGTATGGAAGGCCCGGGTCAGTCCCGCAAGCGTGCGATTCTCGTGCGCTTCCGACTCCGGCGCCGTCAGCAACTGTGCAATCGAGCGCAGGATCTGGTCGGCTTCATCGGCGAAGACCAGTCGCATGTCATCGAGCTCGGGTCCGGCGCCCGGATCGGCGCACGTCGGCGAATCTGGTCGAGACAGCCCGATTCCTTCGGGCGCATCGACAGTCGTGCTGGTCGGGGTGCTCGATGTCTCGGTGCGCGATTCCGGGGAGGCCGGCCGGGCGTCCTCCAGGGACGCGGAGGGTGCGCCGCTCTCGCTTGCTGCCGGCACCCAGGCCGTCGTGCCCGCGGGCTGTTCGCCCTCGCGGCCCAGACGCTGCACGAATCCGATCAGCAGGGCGTCGTCCGGGGCGATGCCCTGACCGATCGCATGCAGATAGAAGTCCAGGCACGACAAGCCGTCGGCAACCCACTCGAGCGACGCCCGGTTCAGGGTGACGTCGTCGCAGGCGCTGAGCTTCATCAGATGCGTGCACGCCGAAAGCACCCCGTTCGCGCGGTTCAGGCCCAGCATCTTCAGCGCGCCGCTTATCTGGCGCATCTCGGTTTCCACGGTCGAGACGCGCTGGTAGGCGGACGGATCGAGCACGATCTGCTCGATGGTCTCTTCGACGATCCGAAGGTTCTTCTGAATCTCGCTGACCACCTGGGTGCGCGCCTGCGCGAACTGCTCGCGCTGCGTCACGTCGTCGCGCACCGCGCCGAGCGTTTGCAGAAGCGGATGCCGCGGCTTGACGGCGTCGAGCAGCCAGCCGGCCATGACGCTGACTTGTTGATCGATGTCGGGCGGCTGGCTGGTGAAGTTCTCCAGCATGGTTTCCATGAACAGCAGGGCCGCCGCGATCTCGAGCGCGAGCATCTCGTTCTGGACAGGGTACTGCTCAGGCAGCTTCGAGCAGATCATCAGAACGATGTCGAGCAGTCGCACGAGGCGATAGTGGCCGAGGTCGCGCGCCGTGGCCTTGAGTGCGGTCATTTCGGCGCGCAAACGACGCAGCCGGGTGCCGTCGCCCGCCGTGTAATGACTCCAGGACGACTCGATCTCGCTCAGGCGACGGCGCATGTCGTCCAGCACCGGCGCCAGCAGCCGCTCGTCGTACTCGAGAGTGCCCGACACGCAGAACTCGGGCAGCTGAGCGTCCAGCCGGTACAGTGCCTTGACCTCGCTCACCCGCTCGGAGATCGGGGCCGAGAGCGCGATCGGGTAGAGCACCTCGCGCATGAGCGAAGACGACTCGGCGGATTTGCCGTCGGCCAGGGAGCGCATCGCTCGCTCCAGGCGACCGAGCGTCGACTTGATCTGCGGCAGATCGATGCTGTCGCTCGGCTGCAGCACGACATCCGTGAGCGCCCCCGATGCCCACCAAAGGCCGGGATGAGCGTCTAGCAAGGTGGCGACGTCATGCAGACTGTCGAGCGCGCTGCGCATCGTGGTGGGCCCGGCAGCCTGCTGCGGCTGCTTCAGCCACGCCAGCAGCCCGCGCTGGAACAGGCCGCGGGCGGCGGCCAGATGCGCGGACAGTTCGTTCGGGGCGACGTCGGATGAGGCAGGCGGCGGGGCGCCGGTCAGATCGGGAAAGAAAAGCTCGTTCTCGACAGCGTTGTTGCGTCCCGACAGCTCGTTCAGTTCCTTGTACACCGGAAAGAGCTTGAGCGGCACATCGGGCTCGCCCTGCGCCAGGTCGTTCAGGAACTGCCGCAGTGCGAACAAGGCTCGATCCATGACTGCGACGGTGAGATGCGAGAGCGAGCCCGAGGGGCCCGCCGAATGACGGATCGCATCCTCGAGCGCGCGACAGAATCGCGCTGCGCCGTCGAGCGAGAGCATGTCGAGGGCGCCGCGCACCTGACGCACGTAGCTAGCAGAGGAGTGCAGAGCCTGCTCGCGCTGCTTGCTGGGTATGAGCGCATCGGTGAGCTCCTCTCGCGCCCGGTCGATCGATTGCTCGATCTCGGATCGAAGCCATACCAGCGGCGCAGCGGGGTCGAAAGCGTCGACGCTCATGGCATCGCGGCCGCGTAGAGTCGGGTGCGGCGTGCTTCGGCTCTTCGGGGGGGCGAATCGACACGGCGGGTGTCAGGGCTCATGGCGTCGCCTCGATCGCCAGGAATCCCCGGTGGGTCACCAGGCCGGGCATGTGCAGCCCCAGCCAGGTGCGCTGCTCGTCGTCCTGATAGGCAGCCTCGACCCAGGGTGGCGCATCGGGGGCGTTGTGCAGACGGCGGAACTGATCGAGGTGGCGCAATCCGACCACTTGATCGAACAGCAGCGCACTGTTGATCCCGTGCTTCTCGGCGACCAGGACGAGGCGACTGTTCGGGCCCGTTCGGACGGGTGCCTTGCCGGCAAAGGCGGCGAAGTCGACCACCGTGACGAGACTGCCGCGCAATGCGAACACTCCGGCGAACCAAGGCTTCGTGAAGGGAATCCTGAGCAGATGCGGAACGGGGATGACCTCGCTGACGTCGCCGAGGTCGAGCAGCCAGTAGTCCTCTCCGAGCTGCATGCCGACGCGCGAAACGCCGCTGTCATCCCAGGCGCTGTCTTCGTCCGCCGGCGCATCGAAGCTGCCGTGGGGCATGGCGATCGCATCGGTTGTCATGCGGCGCACCGGGCTTCAGAAGCGCACATGATCTAGCACTGCCTGGACCAGCATCTCACGACTGAAGGGCTTGGTGATGTACAGATCGGAGCCGGCCAGTCTGCCGCGAGCGCGATCGAACAAGCTGTCCTTGCTGGAGAGCATGATGACCGGCGTGGTTGCGTATTTGGGATGGCGCTTGATCAAGGCGCAGGTCTGGTAGCCGTCCAGGCGCGGCATCATGACGTCGACGAACACGACCTGGGGCTCGTGATCGGACACCTTGGCCAGCGCATCGAAGCCATCCTCGGCGAGGAACACCTCGAAACCCGCTTCGGTGAGATAGCGTTCCGCGCTGTGGCGCACTGTGGTCGAGTCGTCGATGATCAGCACGCGAACCGGCGGTTTTTCCTGTTCCACGGCGATGCCCCCTTGAGTGGCGGCCGCACGCGCACCGAGCCGGCGCGTCTGCCGCTTTGTCGTGCCGTCACGGTGACGAAGCGGCGGACGCTCCAATTCGCCGGACCGAAGGAACGGGTGCCGGACGCTCGATGATCGCGACGGATCGAGCACGTTACTTCTCACAACGCCGGACAGGTGTCAATGCCGCGCTCGAAACCTCGTTCCGACCGAAGGTACGCAGGGCGCGTGCTATCCTTCATCGCCAAGACAGCGCCCGCGTCTCGTGCAGGCTTGACCAAGCCGGGCGGCCCCGCAGGATCACCGATCATGGCTGGTTTTCGTTACGGACACTGCAGCAATCCAGACTGGCGCCAGGCTGCGCAGGCCTGCATCGATCAGCTCGGCGGCCGCGGCGGGACGCTCGGCTTCCTGTATGCGAGCGATTATTTCGCGGCCGACATGGCGCTGGTGCTCGACCATTTCAAGCAGTCCACCGGGGTCGAGCACTGGGTGGGCACGGTCGGCATGGGGATCCTGGCAACCGGTCGGGAGTATGTCGATCAGCCCGCGATGTGCGTCATGGTGACTGATCTCGATCCCGCCTCGTTTCGCGTGTTCAGCGGCGTGCGCACTGCGGCCGACGTCGGTGCCGTCCCGCTGGCCTGCCAGAGCGGCGCGCCCAACTTCGCCATGGTGCACGGCGATCCGACCAACGCGGAGATCGCTGCGCTGGTGAAGGGCTTGGCCGCCAAAGTGGAGAGCGGCTTCGTGGTCGGCGGGCTTACCAGTTCGCGCCGCCTCAACCCGCAAGTGGCCGACGGCATTGCCGAGGGCGGGCTCTCCGGCGTGGTTCTGTCCGAAGAGGTCACGGTCGCCACGCGCCTCACACAAGGATGTTCGCCCATCGGGCCCAAGCATGCCGTGACCGAGTGCCAGCGCAACATCATCCTGAAGCTCGACGGCAGGCCTGCGCTGGATGTGATGCGCGAAGACATGGGCGAGCGCTTCGGCAATGATCTGAACCGGCTCGGCGGCCAGGTTTTCGTCGGTCTGCCGACCAAGCGCAACGACACCGGGGATTACCTGGTGCGCAATCTGCTGGGCATCGATCCGCAGAGCAAGCTGATCGCCATCGGCGAAGTGGTTCAGCCCGGGCAGCAGATGATGTTTTGCCGGCGCGATCTCGATTCCGCCGCGGAAGACATGAACCGCATGCTCGAGAGCATCAAGAAGGGATTGTTCGGCAAGCCGCGCGGCGGCGTCTATTACTCCTGCATCGCGCGCGGGCCGAATCTGTTCGGCAGGCAGTCGGAGGAACTGGGGCTCATCCGTGATGCGCTCGGGGATTTTCCGCTGGTCGGTTTCTTCGGCAACGGCGAGATCTCTCACAATCGCCTGTATGGGTATACCGGCGTGCTTACGTTGTTCGTTTAGCGCACGCGGTCCAGACGCACCCGATCATCGACCACCGGACCCAGTGTCCCGAGTCAGACATTCGCCGAGCACAAGCGCCGAGAATCGACGCCATGGTCGGTCGGAAATCCTCGCCAGGTATCCGACCGGGCTGCGGTTTCCTTCGCGGTTGACGTCGATTTCGACGCTTTCGTCCCTTCGACACCGTTCGGCCATACGTCAACGAATCGCTGATTTAGGACATTAGCCCATGCCCACCGAAATTCAGGAGTACCTCACCCTCGGCCAGACGCTGACGCCTCACGACGTATACGCCGTGGGCTTCTTCCTGGCGGCGTGGATCTTCTACGCTTACTTCTCGGCCTGGTACGGCAGGCGCGTGCCCAGCTTGCAAGGCGTGCTCGACGGCTTGCGCAGCACCTGGGCCTTGCGCATGGTGGAGCGCGACAACCGCATGGTCGACGTCAACATCGTGCGCAACCTCACCCGCAGCTCGCAGTTCTTCGCTTCGACCACCTTGTTGATCCTGGGGGCCTTGATCGCTCTGCTCGGCTATGTGCAGCGCGCAGCGGACGTGGTGGCCGAGTTGCCTTTCGCGATCGAGGCGAGCCACCGGCTGTGGGACATCAAGATCCTGCTGCTGGTGGGCATCTTCGTGTATGCCTTCTTCAAGTTCTCCTGGTCCATACGGCAGTTCGGGTTTTGCTCCATCGTCGTCGGCGCCGTGCCGAAGACGCCGAAGGATGCCGAGGAATGCGACAAGGAAGTCGCCAGTCTGAGCCTGCTCGTCTCCTACGCCAGCGGCAGCTTCAACCAGGGCCTGCGCTCGTACTACTTCGCCATGGCGGCGTTGTCGTGGTTTCTGCATCCGTGGCTGATGATGGCCATCACGGTGTGGATCGTCAGAGTGCTGTATGCCCGGGAATTTCACTCCCGCACGCTGGAAGTGCTCAGTGGCGGAGGCATCGAGATCGCCTCCGTGCGCGCCTCGCGCCGCAACTGGCGTTGACGCCGACGGTCGGTCGAGCACTCAAGCGCGCGACACGTAGCGATTGCCCTTGATGTAGAAGCGCAGCAGCCGGCGCGCCCAGTGACCGGCGTAGTCGACACCGATGCGCGGGCGCTTGACGATCGACACGCGCGCCGGCGTCTCTTCGGCAGCCACATGGAAATTCTCGCTCGTGAGATCGTGGCCGTTCATGCGCCTGTCGATGCACATGGCGCGGCAGAGCAGTCCCGGGCCTTGCGTGCGACCCTCGATGTTCGCGATCGGCTCCAGTGCACGCAACAGGACGGCCGAGGCTTTGCCCTCGGCTTGCGTCACCACGTTCATGCAGTGATGCATGCCGTAGATGAGATACACATAGGCATAGCCGGGCGGGCCGAACATGACTCGCGTGCGGGGCGTGAGTCCGCGCGCCGAGTGCGCGGCCAGATCGTGCGGGCCGAGGTAGGCCTCGACTTCGACGATTCGTCCCCTGCGCTCGATTCCGTCGCAGACATGGACCAGCACCGCACCCAGCAGATCATGGGCGACTTCGACGGTATCGCGATCGTAGAATTCTCGTGGCAGCTTATGCATCGAGGCGGTGCCCGGCAGACGGCACGATGGTAGCGCGGCGTCTCGCGCGGCTGGTTCCGGCCGCCGGCATCAAGGCGTCAGTCGTTTCCACGCGTAGATCAGATCGAGCGCGGCGCGCGGGGTCAGTTCGTCGGCATCGGTCTGCCGCAAGGCCTCGAGCACCGGATGCGGCGGCTCGGGTTCGATGTCGTGCTCCGGCTCCGCCGCGCTCTGGAACAGGTCGAGTTGCGGCGTGGCCGAACCGCCTTCGTTCTCGAGCTTCACCAGATAGCGCTTGGCAGACCGGATCACGCCCGTGGGAACCCCCGCGAGCTGCGCGACCTGGATGCCGTAGCTCTGGCTCGCCGGCCCTTCGCGCAGTGCGTAGAGGAAGACGATGCGGTCACGATGCTCCACCGCGTCGAGGTGGACGTTGGCGACGGTCTCGTAGTCGGCGGCCAGACGCGTCAGCTCGAAATAGTGCGTGGCGAACAGGCAGTGGCTGCGATTGGTTTCGATCAGATGCCGAGCGATCGCCCAGGCGAGCGCCAAGCCGTCGAAGGTCGATGTGCCGCGCCCCACTTCATCCATCAGCACGAGGCTCGCGTCGGTCGCGTTGCGCAGGATGTTGGCGCTTTCGGTCATCTCGACCATGAAGGTCGAGCGGCCGCCTGCCAAGTCGTCCGAGGCGCCGATGCGGGTGAAGATCTGGTCGACCGTGCCGATGCGCGCACGTGTCGCCGGCACGAACGAACCCACGCGCGAGAGCAGGGTCACGAGCGCGACCTGGCGCATGTAGGTGCTCTTGCCGCCCATGTTCGGACCGGTGATGAGCAGCAGGCGTCGCTCCGCGCCCAGCCGCGTATCGTTGGCGATGTAGTCGCGCACCTGGCGTTCCACCACGGGATGACGGCCGCCCTCGATCTCGATGACCGGCTGATCGCATAGTTCCGGGCGGACGTAGTCGAAGGTGGCGGCGCGCTCGGCGAAGCATGCCAGCCCGTCGAGCAGGGAGAGCGCGGCCGCGACTTGCTTGAACTCGCCGAGGTGCAGATTGAGCGCGTCGAGCAGTGCGTCGTACAACAGCTTCTCGCGGGCGAGGGCTCGGTCCTGGGCAGACAACGCCTTGTCTTCGAACGCCTTCAGTTCCGGCGTGATGTAGCGCTCGGCGTTCTTGAGCGTTTGGCGGCGACGATAGTCGTCCGGAACCCGCTCGGCGTTGGCCCGCGTGACTTCGATGTAGAACCCGTGCACCCGATTGAATTCGACCTTCAGCGTGGCGATGCCGGTGCGCTCGCGCTCGCGCGCTTCGAGCTGGAGCAGGAACTCGCCGCAATTGTTCTGGATGCCGCGCAACTCGTCGAGTTCGGGGTCGTAGCCGTCGGCGATCACGCCCCCGTCGCGTAGAACCCCGGCGGGCTCGGGCCGTAGCGCGGCGCTCAGCAACCTGCTGACCGCCGGATCGATGCGCAATCGTTCCGCGACGCCTTGCAGCGCCGGGGAGGCGAGGCCATCCAGGGACTGCGCCACCGCGGGCACGCGCAGCAAGGCGTCGCGCAGTCCCGAGAGGTCGCGCGGTCGCGCGCTGCGCAGCGCGATGCGGGCGGTGATGCGCTCGATGTCCGCGAGCCGATCGAGCGCCGTGCGCACCTTGCCGTAGCGGCCGATGCCGGCATCGCCGAGCAGATCGCTCACGGCATCGAGCCGCTCCAGGACGGCGGCGTTGTGCCTGAGCGGCTGCTGCAGCGCGAGGCGCAGCCAGCGGCTGCCCATGGCCGTGACGCAGGTATCGAACAACGCGAACAGCGTCGGCGCCGGTTCGCCGCGAATGGTCTCGGTGATCTCCAGGTTGCGTCGAGTGGCGGCATCCATGCGCACGAAGGCGTCGTCGTGTTCGACTTCGAGCGTTTGCACGTGGGCAAGGGCGTTGAGCTGAGTCGTGCGTGCATAGCTGAGCAATGCGCCGGCGGCGATGATGGCGGCATCCATGCCCTCGCAGCCGAAGCCATGCAGCGAGTTGGTGTTGAACTGGCGGCACAGGGCGGCCGTTGCAGCCGTGAGATCGAATTGAGACCGCGCCAGTCGGCGCACCGCGCATCGCGCGGCATCGAGGCTCGGTTCCGACAGGCCCTCGGCAATGAGGACTTCGGCCGGGCGCAGCCGCTCCAGTTCCGCGGCAAGCTGCGCGCGGTCGGTTTCCAGGATGCACAATCGACCGGCCGCGAGATTCATCCAGGCGAGCGCCAGGCGCTTGTCGGCAGGCACCAGGCACAGCAGGATGCTGTCGCGCTTGTCGTCCAGCAATGCGGCATCGGTGAGCGTGCCGGGGGTGACGATGCGCGCGACCTTGCGCTCGACCGGGCCCTTGGAGCTGGCCGGATCGCCCACCTGCTCGCAAATCACGACCGGTTCGCCGCATTTCACCAGCTTGGCGAGATACTGTTCCGCCGCGTGATAGGGCACGCCCGCCATGCGTATCGGTTCGCCGGCCGAATTGCCGCGCGTGGTAAGGGTGATGTCGAGCAGACGCGCCGCTTTCTCCGCGTCGTCGAAGAACAATTCGTAGAAGTCGCCCATCCGGTAGAAGAGCAGCATGTCCGGGTGCTGCGCCTTGATGCGCAGGTACTGCTGCATCATCGGGGTATGGTTACTCAATGCGGCGTCGTTCAAGCGTTTCTCTTTGTTCATCATTCCACGCGTAACCGATTGTACGCATGATAAAAATCAGACTCGTTCGCGGCGATTCTAGGGCTGGGCTCGCCCAAGCTTGTCGAGCCTCGCCCGTGAGCGGGGTGTCGGTGGCGGTACAGGCCTAGGCGGACGTCGCCACGAGGACACCCCCTGGCATCCGCCAGCGCGAATTATCGCCGCCTTCGGGCTGGTGAGGAATGCGCAGATCCGCCTCGCCTCTGAAACCCGCGTGCAGCACACGGCGGTCGTCCGGAGGTTTCGCTATCGATGCCGATCGCCCGACGGGGCGCTCCGAGGCAGCGAGCTAGGCGAGTTGGGATCCGTGACTCTGGCCGAGTCTCGCAGAGTGGTTGGTCGGCGGGAGTTCGAACGCACGGGCGCCTCGTGCCAGGGCCCGTCGATGTATGTGAGTGGTTCTCTGCAGCGGCACCCGGCTGAATACCCCCGACGCCTGTCGATCATCCGCGCCGACGCAAACCGGTTAGCCTGGATCGCGTTCTTCGTCGAACCCGTCGAGTGGCAAGTCAGGGACGCCGAGCGAAGCGTCATCGAACTCGTCACCCTCGTTGGCCGCCGATCGACGTCGGATGCTTGCGACGCCGGGGTCGAGCCCCGCAAGCCGCTGCCTCCTCGAGAGGTTTCCGATGATGGCGTGACCTACCCGTCCAGTCAGCAGGTGGGAAGGCGGTTGGCTACCATCTGCCTGAAAGCGCCTGCGGCTGCCGGGGTACTGCAAGACCTCGCCATCGCTGCCGAGACGACCGGGCAGATGACGAACCGCAGTTTCAGCAACCACGGCCCTTATCGATCCGCGGACTCGTGGACGGTGCCATGAGTCGATGCGGCAGGCGGGGCTTCGACACGCGTCGATTCATCCGGCGTGCCTGGTCGAGGTTGCGTATGGTCGCTTGCTCGTTGACTGCAGGGCTAGTCGAAGGGCATCGCACTTTCGGAACGCATGCGGCTCCCCTCGTTGCGCCGCGTGCCTTGGGCGGCGCCTCTGACTCATGTTCTCGATCCCACGCGGCAGGCCTCAAGAGTCTTTGAGGTA
>LNFM01000439.1_pt1 | contig 47239 bp, 44 predicted proteins | sample 596031 | NCBI WGS metagenome assembly LNFM01 (sample SAMN04254537, study PRJNA301005) | activated carbon metagenome | isolation source: dual media filters at the Ann Arbor, Michigan drinking water treatment plant | place: USA: Ann Arbor
CGGTCTTTATCCCGGCCTCTCTCCCTTTGGGGGCGTAGCTCAGTTGGTTAGAGCGCCGGCCTGTCACGCCGGAGGCCGCGGGTTCGAGTCCCGTCGCTCCCGCCACTTCCATGCAATTCATTGAATTTAATGTGATTTCTGGCGGTCTTTACCGCCGCCGGGAAGCATGGTCCGTTGCTCTAAACGGGTGCCGGATTCCGGCAAAAAAGCAAGGGTCGATTCATGCAGATCAGCTGGCGAATTGGCTGTCTCGCGGCAATTCTTCTCGCAGTTGCAATATTGCCGGCATCTTCTCAGCGCGGGCCTACCGTCATTCTCGCGCAGGACGAGTTGCCCGACGAGGAAACGCCGGGCGTCGTTCCGCAGCAGGAAGAAGCATCGCCCCAGTTTCAGAAGCAGGTTGTGTTCTTCCGGTCGAACGAGGAGCCGGGCACACTCATCATCCATACCAGCGAGCGGTTTCTCTATCTTGTGATGGGGAATAACCGTGCGCTTCGTTACGGCGTCGGCGTCGGGCGCGACGGTTTCACCTGGATGGGACTGCACAAGATCACGCGCAAGGCCGAGTGGCCGGACTGGCGTCCGCCGCCGGAGATGATCGAGCGCCAGCCGTATCTTCCGCGCTTCATGGCGGGCGGGCCGGGCAATCCGCTCGGCGCGCGCGCACTCTATATCGGCACCACGATTTACCGCATTCACGGTACCAACCAGCCGCACACCATTGGGCACGCGGTGTCGTCAGGCTGTTTCCGCATGGTCAATAACGACGTGGTCGATCTGTTCGACCGCGTTCCCGTCGGCACGCGTGTGATCGTCAAGCACGCGCCGGCGATGTGAGCGAGGAATGGATATGTCGAACTTCAAATTATCGATCGGCGCCGCATTGCTGCTCGCACTCGCCGGAACGGCGGCGGATGCGCAGACGCTGAAAGCGGTCAAGGAACGCGGCTCGCTCGTATGCGGCGTCAGTCAGGGTTTGCCGGGATTCTCGGAGAACGACGGCAAGGGCAAGTGGAGCGGCTTCGACGTCGATTTCTGCCGTGCGATTGCGTCGGCGATTTTCGACGATCCGAACAAGGTCACTTACGTTCCGTTGAACGCAGCCGAGCGTTTCGATGCGCTGAAAGCAAACAAGATCGACATTCTCTCGCGCAACTCCACTTGGACTTTGGGCCGCGAGTCCGAAGGCCTCACCTTCGCGGGCGTCACCTATTACGACGGTCAGGGTTTTATGCTGCGCAAGCGGCAGAACCTTATGACATCGATGGATCTTTCGAACGTGAAGATCTGCGTGCAGGAAGGCACCACCAACGAACTGAATCTGACCGACTACTTCAATCAGAACGGTATGCGCTTCGAGATCGTAAAATTCACGAATGTCTCCGATATGCTGAAGGCCTATGACGGCGGCAAATGCGAAGTCATCACCGCCGACGTCTCGCAGCTTTATTCACTGCGGCTCGAGCTTGCGAAGTCGATGGAGCATACGATCCTGGCCGACGTGATTTCGAAGGAGCCGCTAGGGCCGGTGGTGCGCCAGGGCGACGAGCAATGGTTCAACGTCGTGAAGTGGGTGCATTTCGCGATGCTGAACGCCGATGAACTCGGCGTGCATACCGTGAAGCTCGACGATGCGCTTAAATCGGAGAAGGGTGACCTGAAACGGTTGCTTGGGCGCGACGGCGATTACGGCGAAAAGCTCGGGCTGACGCGCGACTGGGTCGTGCGCATCGTGCGCCATGTCGGCAGTTACAGCGACGTTTACGAGCGCAATATCGGCATGAAGTCGAAGGTGATGATCCCGCGCGGGCTCAACCATCTCTGGAGTGCCGGCGGTATCCAGTACGCGCCGCCGATCCGTTAGTTGTTGGTTGGCGGCGGTACGTCGTCGTCCTCTTGCGGCGGCGCCATAAAGACCGGACCCTTCTGCTGCGCTTTTGGCGCGGCCTTTGAAGGTGCTTTGGTCGAGGAAGTTTTCTTCGCCGTGGATTTCTTCTTGGCTTGCGGGGTGCCGTCGCAACGGACGTAAACGGCGGTGCCGTAGCGCGCCGCGATTTCGGTGCTCACCCAGCGCAGCACAAGAATTCTGCCGTCGAACGATACGACTTCTCTATCCTGATCGCCGCCGGCTTCGCCTTCGGGGCCAATGAAGGTTTTGCCGCCGGCGAGGCCCTTCAGTTGCAACTCCTGCGGCTGCGACTGATCGGCGAGATGCATGACCACGCCGCCACCGGGACCTTTTGCGATTTCATACGGCTGGCGGCATTGCGAGCGCGCCTCGGCCTCGGTGCGCGTCCTGTCCTCGTCGCGCTGGTAAGCGGCAAGGCCGTAACGGCCTACGAGCTGATCTGCATTATAGGCAGGAGGCGCGGCGGCCGGCCCGGTCAGGCTGCTCATATTGAAACTGGTTCCCGAGCAGCTTGCGATAAGCAAGGCAGCCGCGGGGATCCAGTAGATCCGGGCAAACGGATTCGTCGCGCTTGAGAGGGTCCGCATCACAATTCCTTCGCAAAGCACAGGCGCGCACCCTAGCCGTCTTCTCGCAAGCCGGGAAGTCATTGGAATAGCCTGTGTTTGGGACCTTTTGCGCCCTTGCTTCGATTAGGGGGGTGCGTTACTCCCTAACGTCTTTCGAACTATTCGCAACTGCGAGACCGGAAGGCACCGCCTTTTCCCGAAGGCGTAATGCATTGCCCCGTGAGGGTTTCCGATGGCCGTCCTGATCAACGACTACCTTCCGGTCGTCATCTTTATTGGTGTCGCGACCGTCATCGGCCTGGCGTTGCTGATTTCGCCGTTCCTGCTCGCTTACCAAAACCCCGATCCGGAGAAGCTCTCGGCCTACGAGTGCGGATTTAATGCATTCGACGATGCGCGCATGAAATTCGACGTGCGCTTCTATCTCGTCGCGATCCTTTTCATCATTTTCGACCTTGAAGTGGCGTTCCTGTTTCCGTGGGCAATCGTGTTCGGGGAACTCGGCTCCTTCGGCTTCTGGTCGATGATGATCTTCCTCGGCGTGCTGACCATCGGCTTCGTCTATGAGTGGAAGAAGGGGGCGCTGGAATGGGATTAGTCGCTCCCGCTCCGAAGGGCATTCTCGATCCGAACACCGGCAAGCCGGTCGGCTCGGACGATCCGTTCTATCAGGGCCTTTCGAACGAGCTTGCCGATAAAGGCTTTATCGTCACGGCGACCGACGACCTAATCAACTGGGCGCGCACCGGCTCGCTGATGTGGATGACGTTCGGCCTCGCGTGCTGCGCGGTCGAGATGATGCAGGCCTCGATGCCGCGCTATGACGTCGAGCGCTTCGGCTTCGCGCCGCGCGCGTCGCCGCGCCAGTCGGACGTGATGATTGTCGCCGGCACGCTCACCAACAAAATGGCGCCGGCACTCCGCAAAGTTTACGACCAGATGCCCGAGCCGCGCTATGTGATCTCGATGGGGTCGTGCGCGAACGGCGGCGGCTACTACCACTATTCCTATTCCGTCGTGCGCGGCTGCGACCGCATCGTGCCGGTGGATATTTACGTTCCGGGCTGTCCGCCGACCGCGGAAGCGCTGCTTTACGGCATCCTCCTGCTGCAGCGGAAAATCCGCCGCACCGGCACCATCGAGCGCTGAGAAATCCGATGGCCGACGAAGCGCTGCATGAAATTGGAAATCACATCGCCCGCGCGAAGGGCGTGACGGGTTTTGCCGTTGCCCACGGCGAACTAAACGTCGAGGCGGATGGCGCGCAGATCGTCGCGCTGATGAAATTCCTGCGCGACGACAAGAAGTGCCAGTTCATCAACATCATCGACGTTTGCGGCGTCGACTACCCGACGCGCGAAAAGCGCTTCGATGTCGTCTATCACCTGCTGTCGCCGAAAAAGAACTTGCGCGTGCGCGTGCGCGTGCAGACCGACGAGCAGACACCGGTGCCTTCGATCTGCGATGTTTTTCCGGGCGCAAACTGGTTTGAGCGCGAAGCCTACGATCTCTACGGCATTCTATTCACGGGGCATCCGGAGCTTCGCCGTCTACTGACCGACTACGGCTTCGAAGGCTATCCGCTGCGCAAGGATTTCCCCCTTACCGGTTTTGTCGAAGTGCGCTGGGACGATCAAGTGAAACGTGTCGTCTATGAGCCGGTGCGGCTCGCGCAGGAATTCCGCAACTTCGATTTCCTTTCGCCATGGGAAGGCGCCGACTATGTGCTGCCGGGCGACGAGAAAGCCAAAGCGGAGGCGAAGAAGTGAAAGCCTCGCTGAAGTCCGGCCTCAAGCACCGTCTCGTCTTCAAGGTGACGGACAGTAAAACCGTTCCCGCGCTCTTCCCGGAGTCGGGCGGCTTTCTCGATATGCCCGCGGTGTTTGCGACCGGTTTCATGGTCGGGCTGTTCGAATGGTGCTGCACCGAATTGCTTCAGATGCATCTCGATGAGGGCGAGGGCAGCCTCGGAGTCGTCGTGAACTTCACGCATGACGCGGCGACCCCTCCGGGCATGACCGTGACCGTCGATTGCGAGATTACCGAAGTTGAAGGCAAGCGCGTGAAGTTCACCGTCATCGGTCACGACGGCATGGACAAGATCGGCGGCGGCACGCACGAGCGTTTCGTCATCAACCGCGCGAAGTTCGACGAACGCGTGGCCGCGAAAGCGGCGAAGGCGGCGGCATGAACGAACAAGCCCCGACCAGAAATTTCACGATCAACTTCGGCCCGCAGCATCCGGCCGCGCACGGCGTCTTGCGTCTCGTGCTCGAACTCGACGGCGAAGTGGTCGAGCGCGTCGATCCGCACATTGGATTGCTTCATCGCGGCACCGAGAAGCTGATCGAAGCGAAGACCTATTTGCAGGCGATTCCGTATTTCGACCGGCTCGATTACGTGGCTCCGATGAATCAGGAGCACGCGTTCTGCCTGGCTGTCGAGAAATTGACCGGGCTAGAAGTGCCGATCCGCGGACAACTGATCCGCGTGCTCTATTCGGAAATCGGGCGCATCCTCTCGCATCTTCTGAACGTAACGACGCAGGCGATGGACGTCGGCGCGCTTACGCCGCCGCTCTGGGGTTTCGAGGAGCGCGAGAAGCTCATGATCTTCTACGAGCGCGCGTCGGGCTCGCGGATGCACGCGGCCTACTTCCGTCCCGGAGGCGTGCATCAGGATATTCCGCAGCAGCTCGTCGATGACATTCGCGCCTGGTGCGATCCGTTCCTGAAAGTCGTCGACGATCTCGACCGGCTGCTTTCTGAGAACCGCATCTTCAAACAGCGCAACGCCGATATCGGCATCGTTACGCTCGAAGAAGCGTGGGCCTGGGGCTTCTCGGGCGTGATGGTGCGCGGCTCGGGCGCGGCCTGGGACCTGCGCAAGTCGCAGCCTTATGAGTGCTATGCCGATATGGATTTCGATATCCCGATCGGCAAAAACGGCGACTGTTACGACCGCTATCACATCCGCATGGAAGAGATGCGCCAATCGGTCCGCATCATGAAGCAGTGTCTGGATCGTCTCGACAAGGAGCGCGGGCCATCGACCGCCAAAGACAACAAGATCGTGCCGCCGAAGCGGGGCGAGATGAAGCGCTCGATGGAAGCGCTGATCCACCACTTCAAACTTTACACCGAAGGCTTCCACGTTCCGGCGGGCGAAGTGTACACGGCGGTCGAAGCGCCGAAGGGCGAGTTCGGCGTCTATCTCGTCGCCGACGGCACCAACAAGCCGTATCGCTGCAAAATCCGCGCGCCGGGTTTCGCGCATTTGCAGGCGATGGATTATCTCTCGCGCGGCTATATGCTCGCGGACGTTTCGGCCATTCTAGGCAGCCTCGACATCGTGTTCGGTGAGGTGGACCGGTGATGGCCCAATCCTTCCGCGAACCGACCGTGTTTGCGCGCATCCTCGCAAACGGTTTACGCGCATACGGCGCGCGTGACGGCGTGAGCTGGAAGCGCTTCACGCGGCTGGCCAAACTTGCACGTGCCGCGCATCTGAAGAACGGCCTCACCAGCGTGCAACTGGAAGACGATACGCGGTTTATCTTTCCGCTCGGCGATCATTACTGGCACGGCGTATTTCTTGGCCGCGTCTATGAGCCGGTGGTGGATTGGCTGTTCCGTCGAATTAAAGATGTGCCCTTCGCAATGATCGATTGCGGGGCGAACATGGGCTACTGGTCGTTGCGCGTCTCCAGCCGTGAATTCGGCGCGCATAAAGCGGTCGCCATCGAGGCCGCGCAAAGCAATTTCGACCTGCTCTCGAACAACGCGCACGCGAACGGCGAGCGCTTCACGGCAATCCGCCGCGCGATTTCGGATCGTTCCGGCGAAACGCTAAAGCTTTACGGCAAGATGCATTTCGGCCGCTCGCTCAATCCCGACTGGCACAAAGGCGCAGGCGTTCACGCCGAAGAAGTCGAGACCATCACGATTGACGAGGTGGCGGATAAGTTTCTTCCGGGTAACGGGCAGCCGATCGTCATCAAGCTCGATGTCGAGGGTGTCGAGGTTGCAGCGATGAAGGGCGGCCGCAAAACCATCGAGGCGGGTGCGTTGCTGGTGTACGAAGATCACGAAAAGGAACTGGATCACCCGGCGTCGGCGCATCTCCTTGCTGCGGGCGACATGGAAATCTGGCATCTCGGCCGCGACATGAAGCTTTCGAAGATTCGAACTCTCGATCAGGTTGCGCAGGCGAAACTCTCCGCGCACGACTTCTTTGCCTATAAGCGTGGTTCGCGCTGGGCAGAAGTGTTTAGCGAGGGAGCGCAGTGATGGCCGTCCGTCGTCTCGCAGCAGAACAGCCGAAGAGCTTTTCGTTCAACAAGAAGAACGAAGAGTGGGCGAAGAAGCAGATCGCCAAATATCCGGAAGGCCGGCAGGCCTCCGCGGTGATCCCGCTGTTGTGGCAGGCACAGAAGCAGGCTGGCGGCTGGCTGCCGGAAGCCGCGATCCGTCATGTCGCCGATATGCTCGGCATGGCGCATATCCGCGTGCTCGAAGTCGCGACATTCTACACGATGTTCAATCTTGAGCCGGTCGGAAAATATTTCATCCAGCTTTGCGGCACGACGCCCTGCGTGCTGCGTGGCGCGGAAGGTTTGATCAAAGTCTGCAAGAAGCGGATCGGCGAACAGCGCGAAGTTTCGAAAGACGGCAACTTTTCGTGGCTTGAAGTCGAGTGTCTTGGCGCCTGCGTGAACGCGCCGATGGTGCAGATCAACGACGACTATTACGAAGACCTGACACCTGAGTTGCTGAACAAGCTCATGGACAATCTTGCGTCAGGCAAGAAGGTAAAAGCCGGTCCGCAGATCGACCGGCAGTATTCCGCACCGTCCGGCGGCCTCACGACCTTGAAAGGCGAGGAGAAGTAAGATGCTCGCCGACAAGGATCGTATTTTCAAGAATCTCTACGGCGTCCACGACTGGGGTCTCAAGGGCGCGATGAAGCGCGGCGCATGGGACGGCACCAAGGGTCTCATCACCAAGGGCCGCGACTGGATCATCAACGAGATGAAAGCGTCCGGCTTGCGCGGGCGCGGCGGCGCTGGATTCCCGACCGGTCTCAAGTGGTCCTTCATGCCGAAGGAGAGTACCGACGGGCGTCCGAGCTATCTGGTCGTCAATGCGGACGAGTCCGAGCCCGGCACCTGCAAAGACCGCGAGATCATGCGGCACGATCCGCATCTTCTGATCGAGGGTTGCCTGATTGCGGGCTTCGCGATGAACGCGCACGCCGGTTACATCTATGTACGCGGCGAATACATCCACGAGCGCGAGCGCCTGGAAGCCGCGATCGAACAGGCCTACGAAGCCGGCCTGCTCGGCAAGAAGAACAAGTGCGGCTGGGATTTCGATCTCTACGTGCATCACGGCGCGGGCGCCTACATCTGCGGTGAAGAGACCGCGCTGTTAGAAAGTCTCGAAGGTAAGAAGGGAATGCCGCGGCTGAAGCCGCCGTTCCCCGCGAACGTCGGTCTTTATGGTTGCCCGACCACGGTGAACAACGTGGAGTCGATCGCAGTGGCACCCGATATTCTGCGCCGTGGCGCGGGATGGTTTTCGAGCTTCGGCCGCCCGAACAATGCGGGCACGAAACTGTTTTGCGTCTCGGGGCACGTCAATCAGCCGTGCAATGTCGAAGAGGTGATGAGTATTCCGTTCCGCGAACTCATCGATAAGCACTGCGGCGGTATCCGCGGCGGCTGGGATAATTTGCTTGCTTGCATTCCGGGCGGCTCGTCGGTGCCAATCGTGCCTGCCGCGCAAATCATCGACTGCCCGATGGATTTCGACGCGCTGAAGGAATTGCGCTCCGGTCTCGGCACCGCCGCCGTGATCGTAATGGATAAATCGACCGACGTTGTCCGCGCGATTGCGCGCATCTCCTATTTCTACAAGCACGAGAGCTGCGGCCAGTGCACGCCGTGCCGCGAAGGCACGGGGTGGATGTGGCGCGTGCTCACGCGCATGGCGGAAGGCCGCGCGCAGAAGAAGGAAATCGATCTGCTCCTCGACGTAGCCGGGCAGGTCGAAGGCCACACCATCTGCGCGCTTGGTGACGCCGCGGCGTGGCCGGTGCAGGGCCTCATCCGCCACTTCCGGCATGAAATCGAAAAGCGCATCGACGACTATGCGGCAAACCCGCATAGCGACTCTGTGCTCGTGGCGGCGGAGTAGGTCATGCCGAAGCTGATTGTCGACGGAAAAGAAATCGAAGTACCGGCGGAGTTTACGCTGTTGCAGGCGGCCGAATTCGCGGGTGCGGAGGTTCCTCGTTTTTGCTTCCACGAACGCCTGTCGATCGCCGGTAATTGCCGTATGTGTCTGGTCGAGCTGAAAGGTTCGCCAAAGCCGGTCGCTTCTTGTGCGTGGGCGGTGCGCGATTGCCGTCCGGGTCCGAACGGCGAGCCGCCGGTCGTCAACACCAAGACGCCGATGGTGAAGAAGGCGCGCGAAGGCGTGATGGAATTCCTGCTCATCAATCATCCGCTCGATTGCCCGATCTGCGATCAGGGCGGCGAGTGCGATCTGCAAGATCAGGCGATGGCCTACGGCGTCGACAAATCGCGCTACGAAGAAAACAAGCGCGCGGTCGAAGACAAATATATCGGCCCGCTCGTGAAAACGATCATGACGCGCTGCATTCACTGCACGCGCTGCATTCGCTTTGCGACGGAAGTTGCGGGCGTCTCCGAACTCGGCGCGATCGGACGCGGCGAAGACATGGAGATCACGACGTACCTTGAAAAGGCGATGTCTTCCGAATTGCAGGGCAATGTGATCGATCTTTGCCCGGTCGGTGCGCTGACCTCGAAGCCTTACGCGTTCCAGGCACGGCCTTGGGAATTAACGAAGACGGAGTCCATTGACGCGATGGATGCGGCTGGCTCGAACATCCGCGTCGACGTACGCGGACGCGAAGTACAGCGCGTGATGCCGCGTCTGCACGAAGACGTGAACGAGGAATGGATTTCCGACAAGTCGCGCTTCATTTGGGATGGGCTTCGCACGCAACGCCTCGACAAGCCTTATTTGCGCGTGAAGGGCAAACTCGTTCAGGTGAGCTGGGCGGATGCGTTCGCGGCGATTGCCGAGAAGATGCGCGCGACGAATGCGAAGAAAGTCGGCGCGATCATTGGCGATCTGGCGACGACGGAAGAGTCGTTTGCGCTGAAGAAGCTGATGGATGCCATCGGTTCGCCGAACCTCGACTCCCGACAGGACGGCTCGGTGCTGCATCCGAAGTGGGGCCGCGCGAGCTATCTCTTCAACGCGACGATTGCCGGCATCGAGCAGGCCGACGGCCTGATGATCATCGGTGCGAACCCGCGCAAAGAAGCACCGGTCATCAATGCGCGCATCCGCAAGCGCTGGCGTGCGGGCGACTTCAAGATCGGCGTGATCGGCGAGAAAGCGGACCTCACCTATGACTACGCCTATCTTGGCGCGGGACCGGATACGCTTGCCGATTTCGTGAAGCACAAGAAAGCGAAGCTCTCGAAGCAAATCTGGCTGATCGGTCAGGGTGCGCTCGCTCGCCCTGACGGAGAAGCGGTGCTTTCGATGTTTGCAAAGTCCGTTCACGCGGTCGGTGGGATTAGCGATGGCTGGAACGGCTTCTCCGTGCTGCACACGGCGGCGTCCCGCATTGGCGCGCTCGATGTCGGTGCGGTGCCGGGCGAGGGTGGGTTGACTGCACGCGAGATGGTGAAATCGAAATCTCTCGACGTCCTCTTCCTACTTGGCGCGGACGAGATCGAAGTCGAGAACGATGCTTTCGTCGTCTACATCGGTACGCATGGCGACCGCGGCGCACATCGCGCCGACGTTATTCTTCCGGCTGCTGCCTATACCGAAAAGTCCGGTATCTTCGTCAACACTGAAGGCCGGCCGCAACTTGCGAAACGCGCGGCGTTCGCGCCGGGTGACGCACGCGAGGACTGGGCGATCCTGCGTGCACTATCCGATGTCATCGGGCACAAGCTGCCGTGGGACTCGCTTTCACAACTTCGTCAAAAGATGTTCGCTGCACATCCGCATCTTGCGAAGCTCGATCAGATCGTACCGGCGGATGCTTCCGTGCTTGCGAAGCTCTCAAAGCTCGGCGGAGATGCCAAGAAGAACGCGTTCAAATCGCCGGTGGCCGACTTCTATCTTACCAATCCCATCGCGCGTGCTTCGGCCATCATGGCGGAATGCTCGCGTCTTGCCGCGGGCAAGCTCCCGCAGGCAGCGGAGTAGCGCGATGAACGGGGTGGATTTCTTCTGGCAAACCTTGTGGCCGATCATCATCATTCTCGCGCAGAGCGTGCTTCTGCTCGTCGCGTTGCTCATCTTCATCGCCTACATTCTGCTCGCGGACCGCAAGATCTGGGCGGCGGTACAGATGCGCCGCGGCCCGAACGTGGTCGGGCCCTTCGGCTTGCTGCAATCCTTCGCGGACCTGCTGAAATTCGTGCTGAAAGAACCGATCATTCCAGCGGGCGCGAACAAAGGCGTGTTCCTGCTCGCCCCGCTCGTCACCTGCGTGCTTGCGTTAGCTGCATGGGCCGTGATCCCGGTGCATCCGGGCTGGTCGATTGCCGAGATCAATGTCGGCATTCTTTATATCTTCGCGATCTCGTCCCTGATGGTCTACGGCGTGATCATGGCGGGCTGGGCGTCGAACTCGAAGTATCCGTTTCTTGCAGCTCTCCGCTCTGCCGCGCAGATGGTGTCCTACGAAGTCTCGATCGGCTTCGTGATCATCACAGTCCTGATGTGCGCCGGTTCGCTGAACCTCACCAAGATCGTCGAAGCGCAAAACGGACCATTGGGTATGTTCCAGTGGTACTGGCTGCCGCTCTTGCCGATGTTCGTGATCTTCTACGTTTCGGCACTTGCTGAAACGAACCGTCCGCCATTTGATCTTGTCGAAGCCGAGTCCGAACTCGTCGCGGGCTTCATGGTCGAATACTCCTCGACTCCTTATCTTCTGTTCATGCTCGGCGAATACGTCGCCATCGTCACCATGTGCGCACTCGCCACGATCCTGTTCCTCGGCGGCTGGCTGCCGCCGTTCGATGTGGCGCCATTCAATTGGGTGCCAGGTATCGTCTGGTTCGTGATCAAAGTCTGCTTCATGTTCTTCTTGTTCGCGATGGCGAAGGCGATCGTGCCGCGCTACCGCTACGATCAGTTGATGCGTCTCGGCTGGAAAGTGTTCCTGCCGCTGTCGCTCGCAATGGTCGTGGTTGTCGCGGCTGTGCTGCACTTCACCGGGATGGCACCGAAATGAAACTTGACCGCGCCGCCCGCTCTATTTTCCTCTGGGAGTTCGTCTCGGCGTTCTTCCTCGCGATGCGTTATTTCTTCGCGAAGAAATCGACGCTGAATTACCCGTTCGAGAAGGGTTATCTCTCGCCGCGTTTTCGCGGCGAACACGCACTGCGCCGCTATCCGAACGGCGAAGAGCGATGCATCGCCTGCAAACTCTGCGAAGCGATCTGCCCGGCGCAGGCCATCACCATCGAAGCCGGACCACGCCGGAACGATGGCACGCGCCGCACCACGCGCTACGACATCGACATGGTGAAGTGCATCTATTGCGGGCTGTGCCAGGAAGCGTGCCCGGTCGATGCCATTGTCGAAGGACCGAACTTCGAATTCGCGACTGAGACGCGCGAAGAACTCTATTATGATAAAGAGCGGCTGCTTGCGAACGGCGACCGCTGGGAGCGCGAGATAGCGAAGAATCTTTCGCTCGACGCGCCGTACCGGTGATCGCATGACCGTTCCGGCATTCTTCTTCTATCTCTTCTCCTCGGTCGCGGTCGCTTCCGCGTTCATGGTGATTGCGGGCCGTAACCCGGTTCACTCGGTGCTGTGGCTGATCCTGACTTTCGTGAACGCCGCCGGCTTGTTCCTGCTGGTCGGCGCGGAATTTCTCGCGATGATCCTGGTCGTCGTTTACGTCGGCGCGGTCGCGGTGCTGTTCCTCTTCGTCGTGATGATGCTGGACGTGGACTTCGCCGAGCTGCGGGAAGGCTTCCTGCAGTATCTGCCGGTTGGCGCGGTGGTCGGGTTAATCTTTCTCGTCGAGCTCGTGCTGGTCGTGGGTAGCTGGGTCACAAGTCCGGGAATTACGAGCGCGATCACGCAGCCGATCCCAAATCCGGCACAAGTGACGAACACCGAGGCGATCGGGCGCGTGCTCTACACAACTTACGTGCATTACTTCCAGCTTGCCGGCGCGATTCTGCTGGTCGCGATGATCGGCGCGATCGTGTTGACGCTGCATCATCGTCCGAACGTCAAGCGCCAGAACGTTTCTTCGCAGAACGCGCGTACGCGCGACACCGCGATTGAAGTCGTCAAAGTAAAGCCGGGCGAGGGGCTTTGAAATGATCGTTGGCCTTTCGCATTATCTTACCGTCGCCGCGATCCTGTTCACGCTCGGCACGCTCGGCATCTTCCTGAACCGGAAGAACGTGATTGTCATCCTGATGTCGATCGAGCTGATCCTGCTTGCAGTAAACATCAACCTCGTCGCGTTTTCAGCGTTCCATAACGACATCGTCGGTCAGATTTTCGCACTCCTCGTGTTGACGGTCGCCGCCGCCGAGGCCGCGATCGGTCTTGCCATTCTCGTCGTGTTCTTCCGCAACAGCGGCTCGATCGCGGTCGAAGACATCAATTCGATGAAGGGCTGATGCAGCAATGACGATGTATCACTTCATTGTTTTCCTGCCGCTTGCAGGTGCTCTGATCGCAGGCCTGTTCGGCCGGGTCATCGGCGCGCGGCCGTCCGAACTGCTCACGACGATTTTCATGCTGATCGCGGCGGGTTTGTCGTGGATCGCGTTTTTCGACGTTGGTTTCTACGGCCGCGATATGCGGGTCCCGTTGTTCACATGGATTTCCGCGGGCGACCTCAAGGTCGAGTGGGCGCTGCGCATCGACACGCTGACCGCCGTGATGCTGGTCGTCGTGAACAGCGTCTCCGCCCTCGTGCATCTTTATTCGATCGGCTATATGCACGAAGACCCGCATCGCCAGCGCTTTTTTGCGTATCTCTCGCTCTTCACCTTCGCGATGCTGGCGCTAGTCACCGCCGACAACCTCGTGCAGCTCTTCTTCGGCTGGGAAGGGGTGGGCTTAGCCAGCTATCTGCTGATCGGATTCTGGTACCAGAAGCCCGAAGCGAACGCGGCGGCGATCAAGGCGTTTGTCGTGAACCGCGTCGGCGATTTCGGCTTTGCACTCGGCATCTTCGCAGTGTTCGCAATGATCGGCGCGGTCGGTTTCGAGACGATCTTCGCCGAAGCGAAATCGCTCACGGGCAAGACCATTCACATTTTCGGCGGCAACTTCGACGCGCTGACGGTGATCTGCCTGCTTCTCTTCGTCGGCGCGATGGGCAAGTCCGCGCAGTTCCTGCTGCACACCTGGCTGCCGGATGCGATGGAAGGTCCGACACCGGTTTCGGCGCTGATCCATGCCGCGACGATGGTCACCGCCGGCGTGTTCATGGTGGCAAGACTCTCGCCGCTGTTCGAGCTTGCGCCGACCGCGCTTGCGATTGTGACGCTATTCGGTGCGACCACCGCGTTTTTCGCGGCGACCGTCGGTCTCGTGCAAAACGACATCAAACGCGTGATTGCTTATTCTACCTGTTCGCAGCTCGGCTATATGTTCGTCGCGATGGGGGTCGGTGCGTACTCGGTCGGTATGTTCCATCTCTTTACGCACGCTGCCTTCAAAGCGCTTCTGTTCCTCGGCGCAGGCTCTGTGATCCATGCAATGCATCACGAGCAGGACATGAGGAACATGGGCGGGCTCTGGAAGAAAATCCCGTTCACCTACGCGATGATGGTCGTCGGCACGATTGCGCTTACGGGATTCCCGTTCACCGCCGGTTACTACTCGAAGGACGCAATCATCGAAGCGGCCTATGCAGGGCATAACGCCTTCGCCGCTTACGCGTTCTATCTGACGGTGATTGCCGCTGCGCTCACTTCTTTCTATTCATGGCGTCTGATTTTTATGACCTTCCACGGCAAGACGCGCGCGGATCATCACACCTACGATCACGCGCACGAGTCGCCGCTGACGATGCTGGTGCCGCTTGGCATTCTTGCGGCCGGTGCAATCGTGCTCGGTTTCGCCTTCAAGGGCGTGTTCATCTACGAAACAGGCGTGGAAAGATTCTTCCGTCAGTCGCTGTTCTCGCATGACGGGTGGAAAATTCTCGAAGAGATGCATCATCTGCCCGGCTGGGTGCCGTGGCTGCCGACCGTGATGATGGCGGGCGGTTTCCTCTTCGCCTACTGGTTCTACATGGTGAACCCGAGATTGCCGGTCGCGCTCGCGAAGAGTAACGACGTTCTCTACCGCTTCCTGCTCAACAAATGGTACTTCGACGAGATCTACGACTTCCTGTTCGTGCGCCCGGCGAAGTGGCTCGGTCACTTTTTATGGAAGAAGGGCGACGGCTACGTCATCGACGGCTTCGGCCCGAACGGCATTTCCGCGCGCGTGCTCGATGTGACGCGTAACGTGGTGCGGCTGCAGACCGGCTATCTTTATCACTATGCGTTCGTGATGCTGATCGGTGTCGCAGCGCTCATCACCTGGTTCCTGTTCAGAGGAGCCGCGTGATGGCAACTTGGCCCATTCTTTCCGTCACGACGTTCCTGCCGCTCGTCGGCGCGCTGTTCATTCTGCTTCTGCGCGGCGACGACGATGCTGTGAAGCGCAATGCGCGCTGGGTCGCGCTCTGGACGACGATCATCACTTTCGTCGTCTCGATCTTCCTGATCACCGGGTTCGACAAGGGTAATCCGGGTTTTCAGTTCGTCGAAGACCATCCGTGGCTCGGCGGCGCCATCCGCTACAAGATGGGCGTCGATGGCATCTCGCTGCCGTTCGTGATCCTGACCACGTTCTTGATGCCGATCACGATTGTTGCGGGATGGCACGCGATCGAGAAACGGGTAAAGGAATATCTCGTTCTGTTCTTGCTGCTCGAGACGCTGATGATCGGCACCTTCTCGGCGCTCGACATCGTGCTCTTCTACGTCTTCTTCGAAGGCGGCCTGATCCCGATGTTTCTGATCATCGGTGTGTGGGGCGGGGCGCGGCGCGTCTATGCGAGCTTCAAGTTCTTCCTCTACACGCTCGCGGGCTCCGTTTTGATGCTGCTCGCGATCATGGCGATGTATTATCAGTCCGGTACCACGGACATTACGAAGCTGCTCACGTTTGCGTTCTCGCGTGAAATGCAGCCGTGGCTGTGGCTCGCGTTCTTCGCGTCGTTCGCAGTGAAGCTGCCGATGTGGCCGGTGCATACGTGGCTGCCGGACGCGCACGTCGAAGCGCCGACCGCAGGCTCGGTAATCCTTGCCGCGGTGCTGCTAAAGATGGGTGGCTACGGGTTCCTGCGCTTCTCGTTGCCTATGTTTCCGCACGCGTCGGAAATGTTTGCGCCGATGATGTTCTTCCTCTCCGTGGTCGCGATCATCTACACGTCGCTGGTCGCGCTGATGCAAGAGGACATCAAGAAACTGATCGCCTATTCGTCGGTCGCGCACATGGGTTTTGTGACGCTCGGCATCTTCACCTTTTCGAATGAAGGCGTGCAGGCCGGCGTGTTTCAGATGGTGTCGCACGGCATTGTCTCCGGCGCGCTCTTCCTTTGCGTCGGCGTGGTCTATGACCGGATGCATACGCGCGAGATCGCCGCCTACGGCGGTCTCGTGAACCGTATGCCGATCTACGCCGCCGCGTTCATGGTCTTCACCATGGCGAACGTGGGCCTCCCTGGAACGAGCGGATTCGTCGGCGAGTTGCTCGCGTTGATGGCGGCGTTCAAGGCGAACACCTGGGCCGCCGTATTCGCGACGTTGGGCGTGATCCTGTCGGCTTGTTATGCGCTCTGGCTTTATCGCCGCGTTGTGTTCGGTGTGCTCGACAAGAAAAGTCTCATGAATATCACCGATCTCGATTCACGCGAGATTGCCATTCTTGCACCGCTCGTTTTCCTCACCATTCTCTTTGGCTTCTGGCCCGCGCCGGTCCTCGATATGAGCGCGGCGGCGGTCGGTAATCTCGTTGCGCAGACCAAGGCGGCGCTTGCGCCAGCCAAGGCAGCGCTGCTCGGAGTGCAATAACCGCCATGACGCTCGCTTCTCTCATGCCGGTTCTGCCTGAGCTGATCGTCTTGATCGGCGCGATGGCGCTTCTGATGCTTGGCGTATTCCGGGGCGAGGGCAGCACTGCGCTGGTCGAGATCGGCGCGCTCATCGTGCTGGCGGCCGCGCTTGTTGTTATCCTGATGCAACCGGCAGCACCCGCCGCGCTGTTCGGGGGCAGCATCGTGGTCGATGCGTTCTCGCGGTTCTTCAAGGTGCTGATCATCATCGGTGCCGCGGCGGCACTGATCATGTCCGCGCCTTTCTGGCGTAATCACAAGATCAATCGCTTCGAGTTCTCGGTTGTCGTCCTGCTCGCGGTAGCCGGCATGATGGTGATGGTCTCGGCAAGGGATTTAATTTCCCTCTACCTCGGCATCGAATTGATGTCGCTTTCGCTTTACGTGATCGCGGCTATCGACCGCGAGAACCTGCGCTCTACCGAAGCGGGCCTGAAGTATTTCGTACTCGGTGCGCTTTCCTCTGGAATGCTGCTCTACGGTTCGTCGCTGATTTACGGCTTCACCGGAACGGTATCGTTCACCGGCATCGCTGCGGCGGCCAAGACCCCATCGCTCGGGCTGATCTTCGGCATCGTGTTTCTGTTCGCGGGACTTGCCTTCAAGGTTTCTGCTGTCCCGTTCCATATGTGGACACCCGACGTTTACGAGGGCGCGCCAACGCCGGTGACCGCGTTTTTCGCGGCGGCACCGAAAGTTGCAGCCGTCGCGCTGTTCTGCCGGGTCGCAGTAACGGCATTTCCAAACATCATGCTACAATGGCAGCAGATCATCGTTTTCATCGCGATAGCCTCGATGGTGCTCGGCGCCTTCGCTGCAATCGGCCAGCGCAACATCAAGCGGCTGATGGCCTATTCCTCCATCGGCCATGTCGGCTTTGCACTCGTTGGTCTCGCGCCGGGAACCGCAAACGGTATCTCGGGCGTTCTGATCTACATGGCGATCTATCTTGCGATGACGCTCGGCACCTTCGCCTGCATCATTGCGATGCGCCGCGACGGTGGGCAGGTCGAAGACATCGACCAACTTGCGGGCCTTGCACGTACGCAGCCGGCGATGGCGTTCGTACTGGCGGCGTTGTTGTTCTCACTCGCAGGCATTCCGCCGCTCGCCGGTTTCTTTGCGAAATTCTATGTGTTCCTGGCTGCCATTGAAGGTAAGTTCTACACGCTTGCTGTGATCGGCGTCTTGGCGAGCGTAGTGGGCGCTTACTATTATCTTCGTATCGTCAAGATCATGTATATCGACGAGCCGGTTGCCGCCTTCCTGCCGATGCCGAAGCCGGTCGTGGCCGTGCTTATTCTCTCCGGCGCATTCGTGATCATGTTCTTCGTCTATCCCGCGCCGCTTGTTGCCGCGGCGAATGCTGCCGCGAAGTCGCTGTTCTGACGATGGCGTTTCCGGCCGTCGCAGGCGGGCTTCCGGTCACACACTTTACCGAAATTGGTTCGACCAACGCCGAAGCGCTTTTGCGCGCAGCGGACGGCGGCGTCGAGCAGTGGATTGTCGCCGACAAACAGATATCAGGGCGAGGCAGGCGCGGGCGGCAATGGATTTCCGAGCCCGGCAATCTTTATTCGACGGTTCTGCTCTACGATCCGGCGCCGCCTAGCTTAAGCCCGCAGATCTGTTTCGTGGCCGCACTCGCGTTACACGACGCGGTAATGGATATTGCTCCTTCGATGGAGGCCGAACGCCTGCGTCTGAAATGGCCGAACGACGTTCTGCTCGATGGCAAGAAGCTCGTCGGCATTCTGGTCGAGGGTGCTGTGAGTAATACAAGGCAGGCAGTCGTTGTCGGTATCGGTGTGAACTGCGCGCATCATCCCGAGGATGCCGCTTATCCGGCGACGGATCTGCAATCGTCAGGCATCGCTGCAACTCCCGAGCAAGTTTTCGCGCGGCTTGCCGAGCGGATGATGGACCGGCTGGCGCAATGGCAGCACGGCAAGCAGTTCGCACAGACGCGAGAAGCATGGCTTTCGCGTGCCGGCGGCATCGGCAGCGAAATCGAAGTTAGGCTGCCTGAGCGTTCGCTGCGCGGAACGTTCGATGCGATCGACGGCGACGGCGCGCTTGTGCTTGGGCTTCCCGGCGGGCATAGCGAACTGATCCGGGCAGGCGACGTCTTCCCAACAATTCCCGGCAGGTAATTTCGTTTTGGCAAAGCCGCAACAAGAACTGTTATTCGCGCCGCTAGGCGGTGTCGGCGAGATCGGCATGAATCTCGCGCTCTACGGCCTTGCCTCCGGCAATCGCCGCGAATGGCTCTGCGTCGATATGGGCGTCTCCTTCGGCGACAACGATACGCCGGGTATCGATCTCATCATGGCTGACGTCGGTTTTGCCGAAGAGCAGCGCCGCGATCTGAAAGGCATCGTGCTGACCCACGGGCATGAAGATCACGTCGGCGCATTGTTCGATCTGTGGCCGAAATTGAAAGTGCCGGTTTATGCGACGCCATTCACCGCGACGCTGATCGCATCGAAGAAGATGATGGAGCCGAATGCTCCTGAAATCCCGATCACGGTTGTGCCGGTCGGCGGGCGGGTCACCATCGGCTCTTTCGACGTGGAATTCGTGCCGGTCGCGCACTCCATTCCCGAAAGCCATGCGCTCGCGATCCGGACACCCGCGGGGCTTGCGGTTCACACCGGCGACTGGAAGCTTGATGCCACTCCGGTCGCGGGCGAAATCACGGATGAGAAGAAGTTTCGTGCGCTCGGCGCAGAGGGTGTCAGGGCCGTCATTTGTGACTCTACCAACGCGGTGCGCGACGGCATCTCGCCGTCGGAGGCGGATGTCGCTGAGGGCCTCAAGAAAGTCGTCTCGCGCGCCAAGGGCCGTGTCGCTGTCACCACGTTTGCCTCGAATGTCGCTCGTCTGCGCTCGGCGGCACTGGCCGCGGCCGCATACGGACGCGAAGTTGTGGTCGCCGGACGCGCGATGGAGCGCGTGATCGGGGTCGCGCGCGAACTCGGCTATCTCGAAGGTGTTCCGCAATTTCGCGGCATGGATGCGTATCAGACGCTGCCGCCGAACAAGGTCATGGTCTTGCTCACCGGTAGCCAAGGCGAGCCACGCGCGGCACTCGCCCGGATCGCGAACGACGATCATCCGGCAATTGAACTGTCATCGGGCGATATGCTGATTATGTCGTCACGGACCATTCCGGGCAACGAAAAGCCGGTGAACCGGATCATAAACTCGATCATCTCGAAGGGCGTCGAGGTCGTGACCGACCGCACAGAACTCGTACACGTTTCCGGTCATCCGCGCCGCGGCGAGCTGAAGCAGATGTACGAATGGCTGAAGCCCGAACTTGTGGTACCGGTTCACGGCGAAGCACTGCATCTCCACGAGAATGCGCTGCTCGCGAAGGAGGCGGGAGTAAAAGAAGTTGTCTCCTGTGAGAATGGTGACATCGTTCGCCTTGCGCCGGGACCGGCAGGCATCACCGACCAGTTTCAATCCGGACGGCTTTACAAAGACGGCACGCTGCTGATTTCGGCGTCGGATGCGGTCGTCAAAGACCGCAAGCGTCTCAGCTTCTCCGGGGTGATTTCGATTGCAGTCGCGCTTTCGCGTAATGGACAATTCGTGGACGAGCCGGTCGTGGAATTCATGGGCGTACCCGAACAAGCCGGCAAAGACGGCCCCATGTTCGATCTGATCGTGGACGCGGTTCATAGCGCCATTGAAGGTATGCAAAAGTCGCGTCGGCGCGATCCCGAGCAAGTGGAAGAAGCTATCCGCCGCAGCGTGCGCGGTGCGGTCAACGCGGTATGGGGCAAGAAGCCCACGTGTCACGTGCTTGTGCTTGAAGTATAAGTATTACCAGAGGTGCATCATGATCGGCCGTCTCAATCACGTTGCCATTGCGGTGAAGGACATCAAGTCGGCTTCCGAGGTCTATAAGAACAAGCTCGGTGCCGAGGTTTCCGAAATCGTGCCGCAGCCGGATCATGGCGTGTCCACCGTCTTCATTACGTTGCCGAATACGAAGATCGAATTGCTTGAGCCGCTTGGCTTGAACTCTCCGATTGCGAAATTTCTGGAGCGCAATCCGGATGGCGGCGTGCATCACGTGTGCTACGAGGTGGATGATATCCTTGCGGCGCGGGACCAGTTGAAGGCGACCGGCGCGCGGGTGCTTGGGGACGGCAATCCGAAGATCGGAGCGCATGGCAAGCCGGTGCTGTTTCTGCACCCGAAGGACTTCCTCGGCACGCTCACGGAGATCGAGCAGGCGTAATCATGAACATAACGCTTGGCGTCGCGATCTATTTTATTCTCTGGTGGACGGTGTTGTTTGCCGTGCTGCCGTTCGGCGTGCGGTCGCACAAGGAAGCCGGCATGACACCGGGAACGGGTGTCGATCCGGGAGCGCCGGTGCTTCCGCAACTCGTGAAAAAAGCGATTGCGACGACAATCGTGTCTGCAATCCTGTTCTTCGCAGGCTACGCAATCTGGAAAGCGGGCTGGATTTCGCTCGACGATCTGCCGATGCCCTACAAGCCGGTGAAGCTGTAATGCGCCCAAAAAGATAACGGGCGAGCTTTGGGGCTCGCCCGCTTCTGGTGACCGCCTTTTTCCGCTGTCGCAACAAGTGCGCCGAGCGGCTGGGGTTTCTCTTCCTCCCGAGACCTGGGCCCCGGCTTGCGCCGTCTCCCGATCGGTCTTCGACAGTAGAACGCATTGATCCGGCTTGTCATTCTTGCGTTGCAGCAATTCGGGTGACGGTTGTTATACCAACCATCTGCCGCAGCCGCCGGGGCTTGTCATTCCAATCGGTTATGCGTTCATGCCCCGTCTTCCATTGCTTATTTGAGTCGAAAGTCCTTCGCCGATGCGCCTTTCCCGCTACTTCCTGCCCATTCTGCGCGACACCCCGAAAGACGCGGAGATCGTATCTCACCGCTTGATGCTTCGCGCTGGCATGGTCCGTCAGGAGGCCGCCGGCATCTACGCCTGGCTGCCGCTCGGGCACCGGGTCCTGAACAAAGTCTGCAAGATCATCCGTGAGGAGCAGGACCGCGCGGGTGCGGTCGAAATGCTGATGCCGACGATCCAGTCCGCAGACCTGTGGCGCGAAAGCGGCCGCTATGACGATTACGGCAAGGAAATGCTCCGCATTCAGGACCGGCACGGGCGCGAAATGCTCTACGGCCCGACTAACGAGGAAATGATCACGGAAATCTTCCGCGCCTACGTGAAGTCATACAAAAACCTTCCGCTCAATCTCTATCATCTGCAATGGAAATTCCGCGACGAGGTGCGCCCGCGCTTCGGCGTTTACCGCTCGCGCGAATTTCTGATGAAGGATGCTTACAGCTTCGATCTCGATGCGGCGGGGGCGAAACATTCCTATAACAAGATGTTCGTGGCGTATCTCAGGACGTTTGCGCGTATGGGTCTGAAAGCGATTCCGATGGTGGCGGACACCGGCCCGATCGGCGGCAACCTTTCGCACGAATTCATCATTCTCGCCTCGACCGGCGAAAGCGAAGTGTTCTGCCACAAGGATTATCTCGGCTTTGACGTGCCTGATGCCGGCGTGAATTTCGACAGCGCGGACGAACTCGAGAATCTGGTCGGAAAATGGACGTCGCTTTATGCCGCGACTTCCGAGAAACACGACGCGGCGGCGTTCGGAGAAATTCCCGGCGACAAGCAGATGTCGGCGCGCGGGATCGAGGTTGGGCACATTTTCTATTTCGGTACTAAGTACTCAGAGCCGATGAAGGCAGCCGTGCAGTCACCCGGCGGTCCGACATCGCCGGTTCATATGGGCTCTTATGGCATTGGCCCGACGCGCCTTGTCGCTGCGATCATCGAAGCAAGCCACGATGAAGCCGGCATCATCTGGCCGGAAGCGATTGCGCCGTTCAAGGCCGGTATTCTGAACCTGAAGCAGGGCGACAGCGCGACGAACGCAGCGTGCGAGAAAATGTATGCCGAGCTGACCGCTCGCGGCATCGATGTTTTATACGACGACACCGACGATCGCGCGGGCGCGAAGTTTGCGACCGCGGACCTGATCGGTCTGCCGTACCAGATTCTGGTAGGGCCGAAGGGCCTCGCGGAAGGCAAGATCGAACTGAAGCAGCGCGCAGGCGGCGCGCGTGAGATGATTACGCCTGAAGATGCGGTGAAGCGTCTCGCAGCATAAGCGGCGGGAGCGTCAGGAGGGATCATGGCGGCGAAGGGCGGAACGATGCCGTTCTCGCGTTACGAATGGATGCTTGCGGGGCGCTATCTGCGGTCGCGGCGCAAGGAAGGATTCATTTCCGTTATCGCCGGCTTCTCGTTCGTGGGCATCATGCTCGGTGTTGCGACGCTCATCATCGTCATGGCGGTGATGAACGGCTTCCGTTACGAGTTGCTGAACAAGATCCTAGGCCTCAACGGCCATATGCTGGTGCAGCCGGTCGGGACACCGCTCACCGATTTCGATGCGGTCTCGCAGCGCCTGCTCAAATTGAAGGGCATCACGCACGCAATCCCGCTGGTCGAAGGGCAGGCGCTCGCCTCGTCACCGTTTCATGCCGGTGGCGTGCTGGTGCGCGGTCTTCGCGAGAACGACCTGAAGGCGCTTCCCGCCATCGGCCCGAACATCAAGTTCGGCTCGCTAGAAAATTTCGATCAGGGGCAGGGCATCGTGATCGGCAAGCGTCTCGCCGATCAGCTATCGGTGCGCGCGGGAGACAATGTCACGTTGGTGTCACCACGCGGGTCGGTGACGCCGATGGGCACGACACCGCGGATCAAGACCTACAAGGTCGCGGCGATCTTCGAGATCGGAATGTCCGAGTATGACTCGGTCTTTGTTTTCATGCCGCTTACGGAAGCGCAGGCCTATTTCAATCGCGCGGGTGACGTGAATGCGATCGAGATCTACACCGACAACGCGGACCAGATCGTTCAGTACCGGCAGCTTGTGAACGACGGCGCGGGCCGTCAAGTTTACATCATCGACTGGCGGCAGCGGAATTCGTCTTTCTTCAGTGCGCTACAGGTAGAGCGCACCGTGATGTTCATGATCCTGACCTTGATCGTGCTGGTCGCCGCGCTCAACATCATTTCAGGTCTCATCATTCTCGTGAAAGACAAGGGACACGACATTGCGATCCTGCGCACCATGGGCGCGACCAAATACGCGGTGATGCGCATATTCCTGATTACCGGCTCCAGTATCGGCATCGTCGGCACACTGGTCGGTTTCGCGATCGGTCTTCTTGTCTGTCTCAATATCGAGGAGATTCGCCGTTTCGTATCTTGGCTGACTTCCACGCAGTTGTTTCCACCAGAACTCTATTACCTGAGCCGTCTGCCCGCGCGGCTCGACAGCGGGGAAACGACCGCGGTCATCATGATGGCGCTGATCCTTTCCTTCATCGCGACACTTTATCCGGCGTGGCGCGCGGCGCGGCTCGACCCTGTGGAAGCGCTCCGGTACGAGTAAATGGAAAAAGCTCCAGCGCTTCATCTGGAAGGCGTCCGCCGCAGTTATGTGCAAGGCGAGACCGAGCTCGCAATCTTGCGGGGCGTGACGTTTTCGGTCTGGCCGGGAGAGTCCGTCGCGCTGATTGCGCCATCGGGCGCGGGTAAATCGACTTTGCTGCACATGGCGGGGCTGCTCGAGCACCCCGACGGCGGCGAAGTATTCATCAACGGCAGACCGACCGCGAAGCTCGGCGACGCGGCGCGGACCTCTATCCGCCGTGACGAAATCGGTTTCGTCTATCAATTTCATCATTTGCTGCCGGAATTCACGGCGAGCGAGAATGTGATCCTGCCGCAGATGATCGCGGGTCTCGACCGGCGCGAGGCGAAGAAGCGCGCGAACGAGTTGCTCGCGTTTCTCGGGCTTGGAGAACGCCTTGAGCACCGCCCGTCCGAGCTTTCCGGCGGCGAGCAGCAGCGCGTTGCCATCGCTCGCGCGGTCGCGAACGCGCCGCGATTGCTGCTTGCCGACGAGCCCACCGGTAATCTCGATCCGAAGACCGCCGATCATGTGTTCGGTACGCTCTCAAAGCTCGTGGAAGCAACAAAACTTGCCGCGATCATCGCAACCCACAACCTCGAGCTTGCCAAGCGCATGACGCGGCGTGTCACGCTCCGTGAAGGCAAGATTGTGGAACTCGAATAGTCCACAGGCGAGTTTGCTTCTCGCCGCCGAAACAGGACTATAGTTTTTCAGAGTCGCTGAGGGCACCTGTGACGAATACGCCGTTCGTTCATCTTCATGTTCATTCGTCCTACTCGCTGCTTGAGGGGGCGCTTCCGATTGCGAAGCTGGCCTCGCTTGCGAGCGAAGACCGGCAGCCTGCGATCGCGCTGACTGACAGCGGCAATTTATTCGGTGCGCTCGAGTTTTCCGAGAAGATCGCGGAGAAGGGCGTGCAGCCCATCGTCGGCTGCTCGCTTGCCGTGAATTTCGCGGACGAGCCGCCGGTGCGTGCAGGCGCTGCACCGCTGCCTTTGCCGCGGGTTGTGCTGTTGGCTGCGACCGAAGCCGGCTACCGCAATCTGATGCAGCTTACTTCGCGTAGCTTTATGGAAGGTTCGGACAGCGAAGACCCGCGCGTGCAATTGGCTTGGCTTGCGGAACATTCAGACGGGTTGATCGCGCTCACCGGCGGTCCTGCCGGTCCGATTGATTGTGTCACCAATGACAAGCCGGAACTTGCAAGGATACGGCTCGCGCAGCTCAAGGAGATCTTCGGCAATCGTCTTTACCTCGAATTGCAGCGGCATAACCTGACGCAGGAGCGCAGAACCGAGCCGCAGCTCTTAAGCCTTGCCGATGAATTGAGTATTCCGATCGTCGCGACCAACGAACCGTTCTTTGCAGCTCGCGACGACTACGAGGCGCAGGACGCGCTACTGGCAATTGCCGAGGGACGGCGTATTGCCGAAACCGACCGGCGGCAACTCAGCGCCGAGCATTACCTGAAATCGCAAGAAGAAATGGCTGAGCTATTCGCCGATCTTCCGGCGGCGATCGAGGCAACCGCGGAAATTGCGCAGCGTTGCTCTTACCGTCCGACCGCGCGCAAACCGATCCTGCCGACTTTCGGCAACGAACGGATCGACGAGACAACGCAGCTTCGCGGGCTTGCCGAAGAAGGCTTGCGGCGGCGAATGCAGGCATTCGGCGTGGCTGAGGGATATAGCGAAGCGCAGTATCGCGAGCGGCTCGACTTCGAGCTGAACGTAATCGGCAACATGAAATACGACGGCTACTTTCTGATCGTCGCAGACTTTATAGTTTGGGCTAAACAGCAGGATATTCCGGTCGGCCCGGGCCGCGGCTCGGGCGCAGGCTCGCTCGTCGCCTACGCGCTCAGAATTACCGATCTCGACCCGATGCGTTTCGGACTCCTGTTCGAGCGCTTCCTAAATCCCGAGCGCGTGTCGATGCCCGACTTCGACATCGACTTCTGCCAGGACCGCCGCGACGAAGTGATCCGCTATGTGCAGGAGCGCTACGGGCGCGACCGTGTCGCACAGATCATCACCTTCGGTTCGTTGCAGGCACGCGGCGTGTTGCGCGACGTCGGGCGCGTGCTTGAGATGCCGTATGGGCAGGTCGATAAACTCTGCAAGCTGGTGCCGGTCAATCCGACTAACCCTGTGACGCTGGCCCAGGCAATCGAAGGCGATCCGCAACTACAAAATGCCGCGGAACAGGAGCCCATCGTGCAGCGTGCGTTCGACATCGCGCTGAAGCTCGAAGGGCTGCATCGCCATGCATCGACCCACGCCGCCGGTATCGTGATCGGCGATCGGCCGCTCGGGGAGCTGATCCCACTCTATCGCGACCCGCGTTCGAATATGCCCGTAACTCAGTTCAACATGAAATGGGTCGAAGTCGCCGGCCTTGTGAAGTTCGACTTTCTCGGCCTGAAGACATTGACGGTTATTCGCACCGCGACGGATTTGCTCGCGAAGCGCGATGTGGTGGTCGATATCGACAAGATTCCGCTCGACGACAAGAAGACCTACGAAATGCTGGCGCGTGGCGAGACTGTCGGCGTGTTCCAGGTTGAAGGTCAGGGTATGCGTCGCGCGCTCGTCGACATGAAGCCCGACCGTTTCGAAGACATCATCGCACTGGTCGCGCTTTACCGTCCCGGCCCGATGGCGAACATCCCGACCTATTGCTTCCGCAAGGTCGGTAAGGAGCAGCCGGACTATATTCATCCGAAGCTCGAACCGGTGCTGAAAGAAACCTTCGGCGTCATCGTTTATCAGGAACAGGTGATGGAAGCCGCGCGCGTGCTTGCGGGCTATTCCCTCGGCGAAGCCGATCTCTTGCGCCGCGCGATGGGCAAGAAGATCAAGAAGGAAATGAACGCCCAGCAGCAGCGTTTCGTGAGCGGCGCGGTCGAGCAGGGCATTGAGAAGCGGCAGGCGCAGTCGATTTTCGATCTGTTGGCGAAATTTGCCGACTATGGCTTCAATAAAAGCCACGCTGCGGCCTATGCCTTGGTTGCCTATCAAACCGCGTATCTGAAAGCGAATTATCCGGTCGAATTCCTCGCAGCCTCGATGACGCTCGACATGGGCAACACCGATAAGCTCGCGGAATTTCGCCGCGAGGCGCAGCGGCTTAAAATTAATGTCGAGCCGCCGTCGGTGAACAAGTCGGGACGCGCGTTCGGCGTGAATGGGAGTACGATTTTTTATTCGCTCGCTGCACTCAAGGGCGTAGGCGCGCAGGCAGTCGATTCTATCGTCGCTGCGCGCGGAGACAAGCCTTTCAAGGACCTCGCCGACTTTGCATCGCGGGTCGATGCGAAGTCGGTGAACAAGCGTATGCTGGAGAGCTTGGCGGGCTCCGGTGCATTCGATGCGATGGAGAAGAACCGCGCGCGGGTTTTCGCAGGGTGCGAAGCAATTCTCCGCCACGCACAACGCAGCGGCGAAAACCGCGCATCTGGCCAGAACGAGTTGTTCGGAAGCAGCACGAACACCGTCGTGCTTCGCTTGCCCGACGCGGAGCCGTGGCTGCCGGCGGACCGTCTTGCCAGGGAATTCGATGCTGCGGGCTTCTATCTTTCCGGGCATCCGCTCGACGATTATGCGGTCGCGCTGAAGCGGATGCGGATTCAGTCCTGGGCGGAATTCCAGCAAAGCGCACGCGCCGGGCAAGGAGCAGGCAAGCTCGCCGCCACGATCGTGTCGCGCCAGGAGCGGCGCACGAAGACCGGATCGAGGATGGCGAATATCAAGCTCTCCGATCCGACCGGCTACTTCGAAGCCGTGATCTTTCAGGAAGGCCTTGTACAGTTTCAGCGCGACCTGGAGCCGGGAAAGGCCGTGCTCATTCAGGTCGGCGCGGATGTGCAGGGCGATGAAGTGCGGCTTCGCATCTATGGCGTCGAATTGCTCGATCAGGTCGCGGCGAAGAACCAGCGCGGCCTTGTGGTTACGGTCCGGCCCGATGCGTCGATCGAGCAGATCGCGAAACGTCTTCAGAATGGTACGAACGGCAACGGCAACGGGAAGTCAGAAGCGAAGCCGGAGGCCAAAGGCGAGGTGAATATCGTGGTCTCGCTTGAGGAAGGGCTTTCGGAGGTCGAGGTGAAGTTGCCTGGCAAGTATTCGATCTCGCCGCAGATCGCAGGCAATGTCCGCGCCATCGAAGGCGTCTTGGAAGTCCAAGAACTATAATAAAATCAATGGCTTATAGCCAATTTCTTGCGGCGCAACCTGCCGGTTGCACGCGATACGCAAGCCGCCTATATACCCGCCCATCTCGCACGCGGGCGCTTCGATCCTGAGAGGGATCATCCGGTGCAGAACCATCCGGTTCTGCTCTGCCCGCGGAGGCAAACCGGAGTTCGTCAGCTTTTGGAAGCTGGCGTCCACTTTGGCCATCAGGCTCATCGTTGGAATCCGAAGATGCAATCGTACATCTTCGGCACCCGTAACAACATTCACATCATCGATCTCGCGCAGACCGTGCCCGCGCTTTCACGCGCGTTGCAGGCGGTCTCCGACGCTGTCGCCAAGGGCGGACGAATTCTTTTCGTCGGCACCAAGCGGCAGGCCGCGGATTCGATCGCCGATGCCGCGAAGCGCTCGGCGCAGTATTTCGTGAACTCGCGCTGGCTCGGCGGCACGCTCACGAACTGGAAAACGATTTCCAACTCGATCGCGCGTCTGAAGAAGATCGAAGAGATGCTGAACTCCGGCGAGTCCGGCGGCTACACCAAGAAAGAGCGCCTCACGCTTTCCCGTGAAAAGGAAAAGCTGGAGCTCGCGCTCGGCGGCATCCGCGACATGGGCGGCGTTCCGGACCTTCTGTTCGTGATCGACACGAACAAGGAAGACATCGCGATCAAGGAAGCGCGCCGCTTGGGCATTCCGATCGCCGCGATCGTCGATACGAACTGCAATCCCGACGGCATCACGTTCCCGATTCCGGGCAATGACGATGCCGCCCGTGCGATCAACCTCTACTGCGATCTGATCGCGAAGGCCGCAATCGACGGCATCTCGCGCGCGCAAGGCGAAGCGGGCGTCGACCTCGGCGCTGCCGAGAAGCCGATGGAAGAAGCGCTTCCTGCCGGGACCGGATGGGAAAAGCTCGAGCCGCTGCCTGGTCCGCGCGGCGCGCCGGACGACCTCAAGAAGCTCGGCCATGTCAGCCCGGACGTCGAGAAGCAGCTCAACGATCTCGGTATCTTCCATTACACGCAGATCGCCGAACTGACCGCGACCGACGCGCATCGCGTGGGTGAAGAGGTCCGCCTTCCGGCACGCGTTGCCGGCTGGATCGAACGGGCGAAGAAGCTCTCAGCCGACGCCGAATAAGAACGGCGTTACGGAGAAAACAAAATGGCCGAAATTACCGCAAGCGCGGTCAAGAAACTGCGCGACATTACCGGCGCGGGCATGATGGACTGCAAGGCAGCCCTCGCCGCAACGGATGGCGACATCGAAGCGGCGGTCGATTGGCTCCGCAAGAAGGGACTGTCGAAGGCTGCGAAGAAGTCCGGCCGTGTCGCCGCCGAAGGCCTCGTCGGCTTTGCCGTGGATGGCAAGAAGGGCGTCGTCGTCGAGGTCAACTCGGAGACGGACTTTGTCGCGCGCAACGACCACTTCCAGGGTCTGGTGAAGCTTATTGCACAGGCGGCACTGCATAACGGTGCCGACGTCGAAAAGCTGAAATCGATCAAGGCCGGCTCGTCCACGATCGAGGAGGCGATTGCGTCTGCGATCGCGACCATCGGTGAAAATATGACCTTCCGCCGTGCTGCAGAGCTTTCTGTCAGCGAGGGTGTGGTTGCACAGTATATGCACGGCGCAATTTCCGACGGTCTCGGCAAGATCGGCGTGCTGGTCGCGCTCGAATCGAAGGGAGACGCGGTCGAACTCCATCGCATCGGCCGCATGGTTGCGATGCACATCGCCGCCGCAAACCCGCTGGCCGTGGAATCCAAGGGCATCGATGCCGCGACAATCGAGCGCGAGCGCGCGATTTTGGCTGACAAAGCACGCGCCTCTGGAAAACCCGACAACGTGATCGAGAAAATCGTCGATAGCGGCCTCAAGAGCTTCTACAAGGAAGTGAGCCTCATCGATCAGCCGTTCGTGCACGATCCGTCCAAGACCGTCGCACAAGCGCTGAAAGAGAACGAGGGCAAGGCGGGCGGCCCGATCGCAGTGAAGGGCTTTATCCGTTTCGCACTCGGCGAGGGCGTCGAGAAACAGGAACAGGATTTCGCCGCGGAAGTCGCAGCCGCCGGCGGTAAAGCCTAAGAGACCCTCATATGCCAAAACAACGCTTCGCCCGGGTACTCGTAAAGGTCTCGGGCGAAGCTTTGATGGGCAACAACGATTTCGGTCTCGACGCGACGACGCTGAGCCAGATCGGAAAAGACTTAGCCAAAGCGCGCAAAGCCGGAACGCAGATCGCCGTCGTCGTCGGCGGCGGCAATATTTTGCGTGGTGCACAGCTTGCGACCACCGGAATGCCGCGCGCGACCGCCGATCAGATGGGTATGCTGGCGACGGTGATCAACGCGCTCGCACTTGAGCGCGCAATCGAAGCGGCGGGCGCGCCCGCGCGCGCGTTCTCCGCGCTCGATATGCCGACGGTGTGTCAGCCCTATGCGCGCCAGCCGGCGATCAAGGACTTGTCCGAAGGCCGGATCGTCGTGCTCGCGGGCGGCACCGGAAATCCTTATTTTACGACGGATACGGCAGCGGCCCTTCGCGCGGCCGAACTGAATTGCCAGGCGATCTTCAAGGCAACCGACGTTGACGGCATTTACGACAAGGACCCGCACAAGAACCCGAAGGCAAAGCGCTTCAAGACGCTCACCCACAGCGACGCTTTGCAGAAGAATCTCAAGGTGATGGATGCGGCGGCATTCGCGCTTGCCCGCGACGCCAAGCTGCCGATAATCGTGTTTTCGATCAAAACCGCAGGCGCGATCTCGGCGGCGATTGCCGACCCGTCGCGCGGCACGATCGTGACCGCCTAAGTTTCAAGTCTTTCACGGCCGCTCGCGGCCCCAAAATCGGGACCTAGATCATGGCAGCGCAAGCCTTCAACCTCGCAGATATCAAGCGCCGGATGCAGGGCGCACAGGGCGTTCTGAAAACCGAACTTGCTGGGCTTCGCACCGGCCGCGCGACACCCTCGCTGGTCGAGCCGATCACGGTCGAAGCCTATGGCTCCAATATGCCGCTGACCCAGGTCGCGACCGTTGCCGTGCCGGAGCCGCGCCTGATTTCGATTCAGGTCTGGGACAAGTCGGTGGTGAGCGCGGTCGAAAAAGCGATCCGCGATTCCAATCTCGGCCTCAATCCTAACACCGAAGGTCAAGTCATTCGCCTTCGCATTCCCGATCTCAACGAGGACCGGCGTAAAGAGCTCGTCAAAGTGGCGCACAAATACGCGGAAGCTGCGAAAGTCGCGATCCGTCATGTGCGGCGCGACGGCATCGACCTTCTGAAAAAAGCCCAGAAGGATGGGCACGTCTCCGAAGACGAAACCAAGCGCCATGAAGCCGAAGTGCAAAAGGCGACCGACACTTCGATCGCGGACATCGACTCGATGCTCGCGCACAAGGAAAAGGAAATCCTGTCGGTCTGACAGGTCCCTCGATGTCGATGCCAGACGCCGCGCAGAAGCCCGAAGCCGGCGTTGCCACGCCTCCCGTTCATGTTGCGATCATCATGGACGGTAACGGACGCTGGGCGGCGGCGCGAGGGCTTCCGCGCCGTGAAGGTCACCGCCGTGGCGTGGAAGCATTGCGTAATGTCGTGAAGGCCGCCGGCGAACTCGGTATCCGCTATCTCACAATCTACAGCTTCAGCGCCGAAAACTGGTCGCGGCCCGCGGACGAGATCGAAGACCTGATGGGTCTCTTGAAGCGCTTCGTGCGCAACGATCTCGCCGATCTGCACAAGAACGACGTGCGGGTGAAGATCATCGGCGAGCGGGCTAACTTGAAGCCGGATATTTGCGCACTGCTAAACGAAGCCGAGGAACTGACGAAGAACAATTCCGGTCAGACGCTGGTGGTTGCGTTCAACTATGGAGCGCAGCAGGAAATTGTCGAAGCCGTGAAGAAGCTGGCGGAAGAAGTAGCAAGCGGGAAACTGGCAGCGGCTGAAATCGATGCTGCGAAGCTGGCCGCACACCTGCACACCAAGGACATTCCCGATCCCGACCTGATTATCCGCACCAGCGGCGAGCAGCGCCTGTCGAATTTTCTGCTCTGGCAGGCGGCTTATGCCGAACTCGTGTTCGTGCCGATGCATTGGCCTGATTTCGATAAGGCAGCGCTGGAGGCCGCGATCGGTGAATTTCACAAGCGTGAGCGCCGCTTCGGCGGCTTGGACGCAAAGGCGAGGGCGCAAAGTTGAGCGAGGCGCCAGCACCTACCTCGATGTCGAGCGACCTGAAGCGCCGGGTGCCTTCGGCCATCGTTCTTATTCTGCTCGCGCTTGGTGCCACCTGGTACGGCGGCTTTGCGTTTCTCTTGTTCTGGACGATCGCTGCGCTTCTCGTCTGGTACGAATGGGCGACGATTGTTGGCGTCAGCCCGCGCACCAACGTGATCGCATCGGGTGCAATCAGCATCGTCGTCGCGGCACTCTTCCTTGCGATGGGCATGACCGGCGCCGCCGTCGCAATGATTTTTGTCGGCGCACTAGGCTGCGGGTTCATGACGAGCGGCAATGATCGCGCGCAGATGTGGTGCGGAGCAGGGGTGCTTTATGCCTCACTAGTTTTCATTCCGGCAGTATTGCTCCGCAACGACCCGAAGTTCGGATTTCTGGCGATTATCTGGCTCTACGCGGTGGTCTGGTTGACCGACATCGGTGGCTATTTCTTCGGGAGGTTCATCGGCGGTGCGAAGCTCGCGCCGGTGCTCAGCCCGAAGAAAACCTGGTCCGGTGCAATCGGCGGCACATTGTTCGGCGTGCTCGGCGGCGTCACCGTCGCTACACTCGCCAACGCGAACGTCGCATTCATGTCGATTGTGATTGCGCTCTTCGTTTCGGTGTTCTCGCAGGCCGGCGACATTTTCGAATCTTTCGTGAAGCGAAAGTTTGGAAAGAAAGACGCCTCCGGCATTCTTCCGGGACATGGCGGCGTGATGGATCGTATCGACGGCTTCATCGCGGCCGCCGCACTCGCGCTTCTGATCGGACTTGCACATCGAGGCGCGTCCGGTCCCGCAACGGGATTGTTGCAGTGGTGACGAGCGTCAGCATTCTCGGAGCTACCGGCTCGATCGGTACGAGCACGCTCAATCTCATCCGCGACGGTAATTTTCGTGTCGTTGCGCTGACGGCAAACAGCGATGCGAAGAAGCTCGCGTCGCTTGCAAAAGAATTTGGCGCCGAGATCGCAGCGGTTTCGGATGAGGCGGCCTATCCCGAACTGAAATCCGCGCTCGCGGGAACACAAATTAGGGCGCTCGCAAGCGCCACGGGCATGGCGGAAGCGGCGGCAGCCAAATCGGACATTCTGCTCTCCGCGATAGTCGGCGCTGCGGGCCTCGCGCCGACAATCGCTGGCTTTGCAAGCGGCCGGAAAATCGCGCTCGCAAACAAGGAATGTCTGGTCACGGCAGGCAGCCTCTTCATGCGCGAAGCGCAGAAGAAAAATGCGACCGTGCTGCCGGTAGACTCCGAACATAACGCGGTTTTTCAGGCGCTTGCCTGTGGCAGGCGCGATGCCGTCCGCAAAGTAACGCTCACCGCGTCCGGCGGTCCGTTCCGCACCATGAGCCGCGAGCGGCTCGCTGTCGTGACACCGGAGGAGGCCGTGCGCCATCCGAACTGGTCGATGGGTGCGAAGATTTCCATCGACTCCGCGACGCTCATGAACAAAGGCCTGGAACTGATCGAGGCCGCGTATCTCTTCGATCTCGCGCCGTCGCAGCTCGATGTTCTGATTCATCCGCAGTCGGTCGTCCACGCGCTGGTAGAATTTCACGACGGGTCGGTCGTGGCGCAGATGGCGCATCCCGATATGCGTATTCCGATCGGCTTCTGCCTCGCGTGGCCAGAGCGGCTTGCGTGGGACGCGCCGAAGCTCGACCTCGCAAAGCTCGGCGCGTTGCATTTCGAGGCGCCGGATTATGATCGCTTCCCTTCACTCCGGCTTGCGCGCAATGCGCTTGAGGCGGGCGGTGGCGCTCCGAATGTGTTGAACGCGGCGAACGAGGTGGCAATCGAGGCATTCCGGGCGAGGCGTCTTTCGTTCGATGGCATTCCGGGGCTGGTCGAGGCGGTGCTCACGCAGGCCGGCAAAGAAGGGCTGCTTCGCGAGGTTAGTACGGTTAACGACGCGCTCGGCGTTGACCATGTCGCGAGAAGTATAGCGGCTACCCTCTTGCCTCAATTCGCCGCAAAGGCATCTTAACGCGGTAAGAAATCAGAAAGGGCGGCAGGAAATGGAACTGTTGAGTTTGTTGGGAGCCAAGGGCGGCTGGCTCCTTGGTTACGTCATTCCGTTCCTGTTCGTTTTGACGGTTGTCGTCTTCTTTCATGAACTCGGTCACTTCTGGGTCGCGCGCCGTTGCGGCGTGAAGATCGACGCGTTCTCCGTCGGTTTCGGGCCGGAACTTTTCGGTTTCAACGACAAGCACGGCACGCGCTGGCGCTTCGCCGCGATCCCGCTCGGCGGCTACGTCCGCTTCCACGGCGACGACAGCGCCGCGAGTACGCCGGACTTGCAGAAAATCCAGAAAATGAGCGCGGCCGAGAAGAAGATTTCGTTCTTTCACCAGCCGGTGCGCAACCGCGCGGCAATCGTCGCAGCGGGTCCGATTGCAAATTTCATTCTCGCTGTCGTGATCTTCGCGGGCGTGCTTTACGGCATCGGCCGCACCATGACGACGCCGATCCTCGAAGTCGTTCGCGCCGGTAGTCCGGCACAGGCCGCGGGCCTCGTCGCAGGCGACCGCGTGATTTCCATCAACGGCAAGCAGATCGACGGCTACGAAGACCTCATTCGCGTGACCAGCCTGTCCGCCGGCGAGAAGCTGAATTTCGTCGTCGAGCGCAAAGGCAAGGACGTTGCAGCGACCGTCACGCCTGCACGACGCGAGATCAAGGACAACTTCGGCTCGACCCACCGCATTGGCGATATCGGCGTGTCGCGCTGGCCCTCGCGGGCAAATGCGATCCGTCCGAACAGTGCTGCGATGGAAGCCGGTATGCAGCCCGGCGATCTGATCGTCTCCATCGACGGCAAGCCGATCGAAGCGTTCGAAGATCTGCCGCGGATCGTGTCCACCGCGCTCGGCAAGAAACTCACGCTGGTCGTTCAGCGCGGCAACCAGCGCCTCACGCTTTACGCGACCCCGAAGCCGCACCCGAACAATCCGAAGCTCGGCATCCTCGGTATCGAAAATCCGTCGAAGCCGGAGGACTCGTTCCGCAAACGCTATGGCGTGATCGACTCGATCGGCCTCGGCTTCTCGGAAACCTGGTTCGTGATCGAGCGGACCATGGCCTATATCGGCGGGATCATCGTCGGCAAGGAATCGATCGATCAGCTCGGCGGTCCGATCCGTATCGGGCAGGTCGCGGGCGAAGTCGCGGCGCAGAGTTTCTATGATCTCTTGCGGCTCACCGCGGTGCTTTCGGTCAGCATCGGTCTCCTGAACCTGTTCCCGGTGCCGCTCTTGGATGGCGGTCACCTTCTGTTCTACGCGATCGAGGCTATCCGCGGACGGCCTCTGAGCGAGCGGGCGCAGGAGTATGGCTTCAGGATTGGGCTGGCTTTCGTGATGCTGCTCATGATCGTCGCCACCTGGAACGACATTTTCCAGCTTTTCCTGCGTGCTCAGGCATCCTGATACCTAATCCGGGAACCCGGTAAGCAGGCGGTAACGCCCCGGCGGCCATATTCGAGCTTCCGGGGTGGGGTCCTCTGGACGCGGTCGAGAGTCGTTTTGGTGGTACTATAGTATGGCGTAGTGCGGGGCAATGCGTCGCGTGGCGTATGGGCAACGCGACCCGGAAAAGCCCGGCAAAAACTACCCACTTCGTTTGCAAGCCACTGGAAAGTCTGTAAAACCGGACGCGAATGAAAGACGATTCCGCTTGGGTTCCCAAGCGGATGGGGGAGCGGTCGTGTTCAGACCGCTTTTTGGAATTGCGGTCGATGAAATTTGGTGGGGTACGGGTCCTTCGTAAGCTAGGCGTCGCCTTCGGGCTCGCCGTGACCCTGTTTTGTGGCGTTGCAGCAGTCTCGGTAGCCGCTTCTACGGTGGCCTCGGCGCAGACGATCACGGCTGTCGATGTCGTCGGCAATCAGCGCGTCGATGCAGACACCGTTCGCAGCTACGTAAAAATTCGTCCGGGTGAGCGCGCCGATCCGCAACGGATCGATGAAGCGCTCCGCACGCTCTATTCGATTGGCCTGTTCGAAGACGTTCAGATCCGGATGGCCGGTTCGCGTCTCGTCGTTACCGTGCGCGAAGCGCAAGTCATCAATCGCGTAGCTTTTGAAGGCAACCGGCGCGTCAAGGATGACGTGCTGACCGCCGAAGTGCAGTCGAAGGCTCGTGCCGCGCTTTCGCGCTCGACCGTGCAGGCCGACGTCCAGCGCATCATCGAAGTTTACCGCCGCAGCGGCCGTTACGATGTCACCGTCGATCCGCAGATCATCGACCGCCCGAACAATCGCGTCGACCTGATCTATCAGATCAAGGAAGGCGGCAAGACCACGATCCGCACGATCAACTTCACCGGCAACAACGTATTCTCGAACGCGCGGCTTCGCGACGTTATCAACACGACGCCGTCGAACTGGCTGAGCTGGCTCAGAAACAGCGACGTGTACGATCCGGACCGCGTGAACGCGGACCAGGAACTGCTGCGCCGCTTCTATCTGAAGAACGGCTATGCCGACTTCCGTATTCTCTCGGCGACGGTCGATCTCGATCGCCAGAACAACGGCTTCATTCTCAACTTTGTCGTCGACGAAGGTCCGCAATACCGCTTCGGCAATGTGGACGTGCTGTCGAACGTCCGCGATCTCGATCCGACAGTCGCGCGTGCGCTGATCCGTGGCCGCAGCGGTGAAGTCTATAACGCCGAGCTGGTCGAAAAGACCGTCGAACTGATTACGATCGAACTCGCCAATCGCGGCTATGCGTTCTCGCAGGTCCGTCCGCGCGGCGACCGCGATTTCCAGGGCCGACTGATTAACGTAGTCTACGTGATCGACGAAGGCGCGCGCGTTTACGTCGAGCGTATCAATATCCGCTCGAACACGCGCACCCGCGAATACGTCGTGCGCCGCGAATTCGATATTCTCGAAGGCGATCCGTACAACCGCGTGATGGTCGATCGCGCCGAACGCCGCCTGAAGAATCTCGGCTACTTCAAGACCGTGAAGGTTACGAACGAGCCAGGCTCGGCGCCGGATCGCGTTATCCTGAACGTCGATGTCGAAGAGCAACTGACGGGCGAATTCTCGGTCGCCGCCGGTTACTCGACCTCGGATGGCGTCATCGGCGAATTGACGATTGGCGAGCGCAACTTCCTCGGCCGCGGCCAGTATGTGCGCACCTCGATTCAGTACGGCGAACGCGCAAGAGGCCTCGAGTTCTCTTTCACCGAGCCGTATTTCATGGACTACCGGCTCGCGGCCGGCTTCGACTTCTTCTTCAAGGAAACGCAGGCCACCGAATTCGTCCAGTACGGCATCGACACCATCGGCGTTACGCTGCGCGCAGGCGCGCGGTTGAACGAAGAGCTGACGCTGCAGGTGCGCTACAGCATTTTCGAGCGCGAGATTAAGTCGGGCGCTGCGTTCGTCGTGTCAAACGCGATCCTGGATTCACTGTTCAATTCCGTCCTCACCTCGTCGGTCGGCTACTCGCTGACCTACAACTCGCTCGACAACAACAAAGACCCGACGGCCGGACTCTACGCGCAGTTCTCGCAGGATTTCGCGGGTGTCGGCGGCGAAGCGAAGTTCGTGAAGACGACCGCGGAAGTGCGTTACTATCGCCCGCTCACCGGCGACTTCGTCGGTATGCTGAAGGGCTCGGCAGGTCACGTGTTCGCATGGGGCAGCGACGAGTTGCGCTTCATCGACCACTTCAACAACGGCAGTGCCCTTGTCCGCGGTTTCGCAACGCAGGGCTTCGGCGCGCGCGACATCAACACGAACCTCACCGGCGGCTACAACTCGCTGGGCGGCACGACCTATTGGGCGGCAACGGCCGAACTTCAGTTCCCGCTTTGGTTCTTGCCGAAGGAAGTCGGCATCAAGAGCGCATTCTTCGTCGACGTCGGCTCGCTCTATAATTACGAGGGCAATCTCAATGTTCCGATCGTCACACCTGTGGCGGGTTGCGCTACGGCGGTCTGTCTGTTCGACGCGGAATCGATTCGCGCTTCAGCGGGCATCAGCCTGATCTGGCAGTCGCCGTTCGGTCCGTTGCGCTTCGATCTCGCGGCTCCGCTTCAGAAGTCTCCCTACGACAGAACGCAGTTCTTCCGCTTCGGTGGCGGCGCGAAGTTCTGATTTCCTGAGGCCGGTATTGCCGGCGCAGACTTCGACGGTTCTTGTATGACCGATCCGATTTTCTTTCGCTCTCGCGGCCCGCTTGCGCTTGCCGCTATTGCCGAACTGACCGGTGCCGCGGTTTCAGCCGAGCACGGCGCAATCGTCGTGAACGGCGCAAAGCCGCTCGACGTTGCCGGGCCGGACGACATAACCTTTTACGAGAAAGCCGATTACGCGGCGCAACTTGCGATCTCGGATGCAGCGGCGTGCTTTGTCAGCGAGAAGCTCGCGGGTTCAGTGCCGCCGCGTATTGCGAAGCTGGTGGTCGAGAAACCTTACGCCGCCTTCGTGAAGACCGCTCGCACGCTGTTTGCCGACGATCTGCGGCCGCTTTCCATTGTCGGCACGCGCGGTGTTGACCCCGAGGCTTCGGTGCATGAGGACGCGCGCCTCGAAGACGGCGTGATCGTCGATCCGGGCGCGGTCGTCGGTCCGGACGCCGAGATCGGCGCGGGCACCATCATCTGTGCGAATGTCGTTATCGGTCCCGATGTACGTATCGGCCGCGATTGCAGCATCGGCCCTGGTGCGAGCATCACGCACGCGCTGATCGGCGACCGGGTCATCATCCATGCCGGGGTGCGGATCGGACAGGACGGCTTCGGCTACATTCCCGGCAAAAGCCATCTGAAGGTGCCACAACTGGGCCGCGTGATCGTACAGGACGATGTCGAGCTCGGCGCAGGCACGACGGTGGATCGTGGCGGCGGCCGGGACACGACGATCGGCGAGGGCACCAAGATCGATAACCTCGTTCACATCGCGCACAATGTTTCGATCGGCCGGCATTGCTTGATCGCGGGTCATGCGGCCCTTTCCGGCAGCGTCACCCTTGGAGACCAAGTAATGCTGGGCGGCAAGGTTGGCATTTCCGACCATGTCAGCATCGGTGATCGCGGGCAGGTGATCGCGGGTTCCGGCCTCATGCACGATGTTCCAGCGGGCGAGCGTTGGGGCGGGGCGCCGGCAAAGCCGCTTCGCGAGTTTTTCCGCGAACAGGTCGCCTTGCAGCGGCTTACGGGGAAAAGTGGTAAAGAGACCAGTTACAAAGCGCGCGACTGAAAAAGCGGACGAGCAAGATGAGCTTCCTGAAAGACAAAACGATTATCGAGCCGGGTGAATTGCTGCGGGTTCTGCCGCATCGCTATCCGTTTCTGCTCGTCGACCGCATTATCGAAGTGAATGCGGATATTTCCTGCATCGGCATCAAGAACGTGACGTTCAACGAACCGTTCTTTCAAGGACACTTTCCCAACAAGCCGGTTATGCCGGGCGTGCTTTTGATCGAGGGCATGGCGCAGACCGCGGGCGCAATTTGCTCATTGAGCACAGGGTATGTGTCCGCGCCGCCGACGGTCTTCTTTCTTACCGTCGATAAGGCGAAATTCCGCAAGCCTGTGCTGCCCGGCGACACGGTCGAATTTCACATGAAGCAGATCCGCAAGCGCAAGACCATGTGGTGGTTTCACGGCGATGCGAGAGTACGCGGCGTCACCGTATGCGAAGCCGAAGTCGGCGCGATGATCGTGGAAGAGTGAGCGGCCGTTCGTGGCAAAGATCGATTCAACGGCAAGGGTAGCTGACGGCGCCAAATTGGGCGCCGACGTTTTTGTTGGGCCATACTGCATTATCGGGCCGCAAGTCACGATCGGCGATGGCGGTCACTTGCTCGCGCACGTTTCGATCCAGGGCATAACCGAGATCGGAGCGGGCGCGAAGATTCAACCTTTCGCCTCGCTCGGAAGCCCGCCGCAGTCGGTGCATTACAAAGGCGAAGCGTCGCGGCTCATTGTCGGTAAAAACTGCGATATTCGCGAAGCCGTGACGATGAATACCGGGACTGCCGGCGGACGCATGGAAACGCGCGTCGGCGATAACTGTATGCTGATGACGGGCGCTCATGTCGGGCACGACTGCATCGTCGGCAACAACGTAATATTCGCGAACAACGCGACGTTGGGCGGCCATGTCGAGGTCGAGGACTCGGTCTTCTTGGGCGGGCTCGGCGCGGTGCATCAGAACGTGCGCATCGGCGAAGGCGCGATCCTCGCGGGCATGGTCGCGGTTCGTCACGATGTAATTCCGTTCGCGGCGCTCGCGCAGAACGGCAAGCTGGGCGGCCTGAACCTGATCGGCCTGAAGCGGCGCGGATTTAGCCGGGAAACCATTCACAAAATTCGTGCGGCGTATCGCGAATTGTTTTTCGGCGAGGCAAACCTCAGCGACCGGCTGGAAATTGTCGCTGCGAAATACGCCGACGAACCGGCCGTGCAGAAGATCGTCACTTTTATCCGGCAAGCCGGAAAGCGCCGGATCAGCACACCCCGGTCACATGGTGCGCATGACGGCGGAGAAGACTGAACGTTGAACAGCCCTGGGCCATCTCTGCAAAATGCGAGCGGGTCGGCACCCGTCGCGATTATTTGCGGGGGCGGCGCGTTCCCGGCAGCCGTGGCCGATGCGGTCACGAAGCGTGGACGGGAAGTATATCTGTTCCTGCTGCGCGGATTTGCCGACCCGGCACTCGAGCGCTACCCGCATGAATGGGTGAAACTCGGCTCGCTTTCGAAGTTCGTCGGCATGACGCAAAAACGCGGCGGAAACGAGATCGTCGTCATCGGTAGCGTGGTGCGGCCAAGGCTTTCGCAAGTCGGCTTCGATTGGAAGTCTGCTCTGCTGCTGCCGCGGATCGCGAAGATATATCTTGGCGGCGACGATACGCTACTCAGCGGAATTGCAAAGATTTTCGCAGAGAATGGATTGACCTTGCGCGGCCCGCATGAAGTCGCGCCGGAAATTCTGATGCCGGCTGGGCTTGCCACGAATATCGAACCGAGTGCGCAGGAACGCGAAGACATCGAAGTCGGCCAGAATTTGCTTCGTGCAATCGGCGCCTTCGATGTCGGGCAGGCTGTCGTGGTTGCAGGAAGGCGTGTGGTCGCGATCGAAGGCGCGGAAGGCACCGCCACGATGCTTGCCCGCGTTGCCGAGATGCGGCGTAACGGACGGCTCAGGCTCCGCGAGCGTGAGGGCGTACTCGTCAAACTGCCGAAGCCTTCACAGGATCGCCGGATCGATCTGCCTGCAATCGGTAGCGATACGATCATGCAGGCGAAGGACGCAGGACTCGCGGGGATCGCGGTTGAAGCGCAAGGCTCGCTTGTGCTCGATCCGCAACGGTTCATCGAGGAAGCCGAAGCCGCCGGCCTTTTCGTGACCGCGCTGCCAGCCGCCCCGCGGACGAGCGCCTGATGGAAATCTATCTCGTCGCGGCGGAAGCCTCCGGCGACCGCTTAGGTGCGAGCCTGATGGCTGCGCTGAAGCGCAAAGCGGCTTCGGTAACCTTTCGCGGCGTCGGCGGAGACGCGATGCAGGCGCAAGGGCTAACAAGCCAGTATCCGATGAGCGAGTTGTCGGTTATCGGTTTCGCAGACGTCATCAAGGGATTCTTCCGGCTGAAGCGGCGGATCAACGAGACGGCGGAAGTGATCGTCGCAAACAAGCCCGACGCCGTCATTCTGATCGACAGTTTCGGTTTCAGTTTCCGGGTTGCGAAACGCGTGCGAGCGCGCGCACCGGAAATCCCGATTATCAAATACGTCGCGCCGCAAGTCTGGGTATGGCGGCAAGGGCGCGCAGCGGCGATGCGGCCCTATTTCGATCATACGCTTGCACTGTTTCCATTCGAACCCGAAGTACACCGGAATCTTGGCGGGCCGCCTTGTACCTATGTCGGTCACCCGGTTTTGGAGGAGTTGCCCCGTCTTCGTCCGAATGCAGAAGAAAGCGTGCGGCGGGACCAGAAGCCGCCTTTGCTTATTGTCATGCCGGGAAGCCGGAGATCGGAACTGCGTTCGCTGATCGCCACCTTCGGCGAGGCCGTATCGTCGCTTACCAAAACACACGGGCCATTCGAGCTGGTGCTGCCCACGCTGCCGCATATCGAAGCGCAGGTCCGTGACGCAATCAGTTCATGGCCGATCCAGCCGAGGATCGTTGTTACGGAAGCGGAGAAGTTTGCGGCGATGCGCGGTGCGCGCACCGCGATTGCAGCTTCTGGAACGGTGACGCTTGAGCTTGCGCTGGCGCGGGTGCCGCATATCGGCGCCTATCGCGTGCGCTGGTGGGAAGCGGCAATCGGCAGAATGCTGGTGAAAGTGAAGATGGCGCTGCTTCCGAATATTCTTCTGAACGAACCCGTGGTGCCCGAACTTTTGCAGGAAGATTGCACTGCTGAAAAAATCATCACCGCGGTCGCGCCGCTGCTCGATCAGGGCACTGCGCGAGGCGCGCAACTCGAAGCCTTCGAGCGGATCGATGCGATTCTCGCAGTACCAGAACCGCCGAGCGACAGGTCGGCGGCCATTGTCTTGGAATTGCTGGCAAAAAAGCGTGCAAGGCAGCCCTAGCAAATCGGCAATAGCCGGTTAACCATCGGCTCGGTAGATTACATAGTGTTTTCTTGCCGGTGGTGGACGCACCGGCGCATGGGGTATCCCTCGAATGAAAGCGGGCCGCGCAGCGATCGCTGGCGTTTGCGGATACCTTCCGCCGGATCTGCTTACGAACGTCGAGCTCGCCGAGATGGTCGATACTACCGACGAGTGGATCACCGAACGCACCGGCATCAAGCAGCGCCATATTCTGAAGGGCGAGGGTCTCGGCACGTCGCATATGGCGGCGAAAGCGGTACTCGGTCTCATGGAAAAGACCGGCATCAAGCCAGACGACGTCGATCTTCTGATCTGCGCGACCACGACGCCCGATATGGTGTTTCCCTCGACCGCCAATCTCGTCTGCGACATAGTCGGCATTCGCGGGATTGCGAGCTTCGACATTCAGGCGGCGTGCTCAGGATTCGTTTATGCGCTGACCATCGCTAAGCAATTTATCGAAAACGGCACGGCGAAAACCGCCATCGTAGTGGGTGCCGACAAGATGTCGTCGATCATCGATTATACGGATCGCGCGACCTGCGTTTTGTTCGGTGACGGCGCAGGCGCGGTACTGATCCAGCGCTCCGAGAACGGCACCGGAATCATAGACACGCAGCTTGGTTCGGATGGAGCCGGCTGGGTGCATCTGCATCAGAAAGCCGGCGGCAGCCGGATGCCGCCGACCAAGGAAACCGTCGAGAAGCGTCTGCACTACGTGCATCAGGAAGGCGCGCAGGTTTACAAGTTCGCGGTTCACAACATGGCTGAAGTCGTCCGCACGCTTATGGAGCGGAACGAACTGACCGGCGCAGACATCGATTGGCTGGTGCCGCATCAGGCGAACCGCCGCATCATCGAAGCGACCGCCGAGCGGATGCAGATGCCGATGGAGCGCGTGATGATGACGATCCATAAATACGGCAACACCACCGCGGCCACGATCCCGCTTTCGCTCTGGGATTACGAGAGCAAGCTGAAAGAGGGCGACCGCTTGATGCTGGCCGCCTTCGGCGGCGGCTTCACCTGGGCCGGTGCCTACGTGAAGTGGGCTTACGATGGTGCCGCGAAAAAGGCGGCTTGAAGCAAGCCGCCTTTAGTATTCCCAGATTTCGTTTTTTACTTCCGGCGTGAGATCGGCAGATAGTCGCGCCGTGCGGCGCCGGTGTAGAGCTGGCGCGGGCGGCCGATCTTCTGGCCCGGATCCTCGATCATTTCCTTCCACTGCGCGATCCAGCCGACGGTGCGCGCGAGCGCGAACAGCACGGTGAACATCGTGGTCGGGAAGCCCATCGCTTTCAGCGTGATACCCGAATAGAAATCGATATTCGGATAGAGCTTTTTCTCGACGAAGTAGTCGTCCTTCAGCGCGACCTTCTCCAGTTCCATCGCAACATCCAAGAGCGGATCGTCCTTGATGCCGAGTTCGTTCAGCACTTCGTGGCAGGTCTTCTGCATGATCTTCGCGCGCGGATCGTAATTCTTGTAAACGCGATGGCCGAAGCCCATGAGACGGAACGGATCGTTCTTGTCTTTCGAGCGCTTCACATATTCAGGAATTTTATCGACGTGACCGATCTCGGTCAGCATCTTGAGTGCGGCTTCGTTTGCGCCGCCATGCGCCGGGCCCCAGAGGCAGGCGATGCCGGCCGCAATACACGCAAATGGGTTTGCGCCCGACGAGCCGGCAAGACGAACGGTCGAAGTGGAGGCGTTCTGTTCGTGGTCGGCGTGCAAAATAAAAATCCGGTCCATCGCGCGCGACAAGACCGGATTGACTTTGTATTCCTCTGCCGGAACCGCGAAGCACATCCGCAAAAAGTTCGACGACAGATCGAGATCGTTGCGCGGATATACGAAGGGCTGGCCGACCGAATATTTGTAGGCCATCGCAGCTAACGTCGGCATTTTCGCGATCATGCGGATCGACGCGATCATGCGTTGAGTCGGGTCCGAAATATCGGTGCTGTCGTGATAGAATGCGGAAAGCGCGCCGACCGAGCCGACCATGACCGCCATCGGATGCGCGTCGCGGCGGAAGCCCTGGAAGAAGCGGTGCATCTGTTCGTGCACCATGGTGTGCCGGTTCACGCGATAATCGAAATCGGCCTTCTGTGCTGCGGTCGGCAGTTCGCCGTAAAGCAGCAGATAGCAGGTCTCTAGGAAGTCGCCGCTCTCGGCGATCTGTTCGATCGGATAACCGCGGTAAAGAAGAACGCCTTCGTCGCCGTCGATATAGGTGATCTTGCTTTCGCAGCTCGCAGTCGAGGTGAAGCCGGGGTCATAGGTGAACATCCCGGTCTGGCCGTAGAGCTTGCCGATATCGACAACGGACGGGCCGATGGAACCGTCTTTGATGGCCAGGTCGAGTTTCTTGTCGCCTACGGCAAGCGCAGCGGATTTGGCCGAGTTCTTGGCGTCCATCCGGATCTCCTGTTTTTATTGCGGACGGCTTTGAGCCTATTGGGCCGGAAGCCTTGCCGGAAATGTGGGCGCCGGTCGGAAACGCCCGGCAGATGGGCAAAACTAGACCCTTCGCTGCGCCGCGACAAGCGGACCCAAGGCGGGGCTCAACAGGGTTCCGGCTTTTTTACGCGGGCTTCTGCGCCTGGTCGCGCAGGCGCGCAAGGCTCTCTTCCTTGCCGAGCACGTTCAGCACGTCGAAGATTCCCGGCGAGGTCGATTTCCCGGTGAGTGCGGCGCGCACCGGCTGGGCCACAGCCCCGAGCTTCATGCCGAGCTTCTCGGCAAGCTCCCGGATGGCAGCTTCGGTGGTCTCCGCGGACCAGGGGTCGGCTTTTTCCAAGGCCGGCACGGCTTTTTTCAGCGTTTCACGGCCTTCGGCGGTCAGGAGTGCCGCGGCTTTGTCATCGAGCGGCAGCGGGCGCTCGATGAAAAGGAAACTCGCGCCCTCGATCAGTTCGATCAGCGTTTTTGCGCGCTCCTTCAGGCCCGGCATCGCCGCAACAAGCTGGTCGTGGCGAGACTTCAATAGTGCTGCGGTACGGCCGCCGCCCGGCAGATCGGGCAAGAGCGCTTCGATCTGGCGGACGATCTCTTCGTCCGGCATCGCGCGGAGATATTGGCCGTTGATGTTCTCGAGTTTTACAAAGTCGAAGCGCGCGGCGGAGCGGCCAACTTTGGACAGATCGAACAGCTCGACCATTTCCTTGGTTGAGAAGAGTTCCTGATCGCCGTGGCTCCAGCCGAGGCGCACGAGGTAGTTGCGGAGCGCATCCGGGACGTAGCCCATCGCGCGATAGGACTCGACGCCGAGCGCGCCGTGACGCTTCGAGAGTTTGGCGCCGTCCGATCCGTGGATCAGGGGGATGTGGCCCATGCGCGGAATCTTCCAGCCGAGCGCTTCGTAAATCTGGCTCTGGCGGGCTGCGTTCGTGAGATGATCGTCGCCGCGGATGATGTGCGTGATGTTCATGTCGTGGTCGTCGACCACGACCGAAAGCATATACGTGGGGGTGCCGTCCGAGCGCAGCAACACGAGGTCATCGAGGTCCTTGTTGGGCCAGGTGACCTTGCCCTGCACGAGATCCTCGACCGTGGTTTCGCCTTCCTGCGGTGCTTTCAGGCGGATCACCGGCTTTGCGCCCATGGGCGCTTCGGAGGGATCGCGGTCGCGCCAGCGGCCGTCATAGCGCGGGGGTCGGCCTTCGGCGCGCGCCTTTTCGCGCATCTCTTCGAGTTCCTGCGGGGTGGCAAAGCATTTGTACGCGCGGCCCAGCGTGAGCAGCGCTTCGGCGGCCTCGCGATGACGGGCGGCGCGGGCAAACTGGAATACGATGTCGCCGTCCCAATCGAGGCCAAGCCACTTCATGCCGGCGATGATCGCGTCGATCGCCTCCTGCGTGGAGCGCTGGCGGTCGGTGTCCTCGATGCGCAGGAGCATCTTGCCGCCGGTATGGCGCGCATACAGCCAGTTGAAGAGCGCGGTGCGTGCGCCGCCGATATGGAGGAAGCCGGTCGGTGACGGCGCGAAGCGGGTGATGACGGGTTCGGACATCGGACTCGAAAGCAAACGTGGAACGAA
>LNFM01005067.1_pt1 | contig 47237 bp, 43 predicted proteins | sample 596031 | NCBI WGS metagenome assembly LNFM01 (sample SAMN04254537, study PRJNA301005) | activated carbon metagenome | isolation source: dual media filters at the Ann Arbor, Michigan drinking water treatment plant | place: USA: Ann Arbor
TCGTGACTGTGTCATTGGACAAGACCGATTTCTGGGCGAATGGCCACGGCTGCGATCATCATGCCGGCGACGTAGAGCGTGATGCCGGTGGCGTTGTACCAGGGCGCGCGTCCGCGTGGATCGGAGACGAGGACCGTCATGAGGCCGAGCTGCAGGAAAAGCAGGAGGCCGATGAGAATGGCTGAGACGTTGTGGCCCCATTGGAAGAGCAGGAGCGCGACGACGAACTGGGGCAAGGCCATAACGATGCACGCGAGGCGGGCGGCGCGATCGGGACCAAGCTGGACGGGAAGGGAGCGAATGCCGAGTTTGGTGTCGCCTTCAATCGATTTGAAGTCGTTCAAGGTCATAATGCCGTGGGCACCGATGGAATAGAGCGCGGCAAGGGCCAGAACTTCCGTGCCGGGGAGGGCGGACGACATGACGAGGGCGCCGGTGAACCAGGGCAAACCTTCGTAACAGGCGCCGACAGCGGCGTTGCCATACCAGCCGTTCTTTTTCAGTCGCACGGGGGGCATCGAGTAGGCCCATGCGAGAAGAAGGCCGACGACGGTAGCGAGGAAACCCCAGATGCCGAGGAACGTTGAAACGGCGAGCGAGAGGGCTGTCCAAGCGATCGCAATGTAGAGCCCGAGGTGGCCTGGGATGCGGCCGGACGGAATGGGGCGGCCCGGTTCGTTGATGGCGTCGACGTGACGGTCAAACCAGTCGTTGACGGCTTGTGATGTGCCACAGACGAGGGGCCCCGCAAGCAGGATGCCGACGATGACCAAAGGCCAGCGATCGAGGGAGCCATCGAAGCCGGAGGAAACGACGCCGCAGGCAAGGGCCCACATCGGTGGAAACCAAGTGATTGGTTTCAATAACTCGAGCACCGCTGAGGGGTCGAGACGCGACACTGAGAGCGCAGGCGTTGTCATGGGTGGACGCTAACGCTCCGCCCAAATAGTGTCAATTCAGGATTACACTATTTTGTGTCAAATATTTTTGACGGCGCGCGTGCGATTTTCGGAGAATGGCAACGGCGGTTGACGTTCCGCCGTGGCTCCTTACTCGTTACTCGTCGCGGTCTCCGTCGAGGTCGCCCATGCCGTGGCGGCGGAGCTTCGAATAAAGACCTTGGCGGCTGAGGCCCAGCATTTCGGCGGCTGAGGCGCGATTGTCATCGGTGAGTTCGAGGGCGGCTTCAATGCAGAGCCGTTCGATCATGTCGGTTGATTCGCGCACGAGTTCCTTCAGTGGCACACGTCCCACGAGTTCGGTCAGTTGCTCGACGGAACGGGGCAGAGCGCGGCGGCCGTTGATGGCGGTGTCGGGACGGCGGGCGACGCGGCGCAGGGTCATGCCGAGGCATGGCTGTTCCCCGCCGGCGACGGATACGGCCGAGACTTCCACGTCTTCGGCAGAGCCATATTCGCCGCGAACAACAGTGGAGAAATTGCGGATCTCGCCGCGCTCTTTGAGGTTCTTGCCGAGAACGGCCATGTCGATCGGGTGGCGTCCGATCCAGCGGTCAACGAGTTCGCCGCGCAGTTGGTCTTCGGTGGCAAGCTGGGTGAGTTCGACGAACGCCGTATTCGCGGTCAAGATGCGGCGTTCGGGGTCGGTGACGACAAAGCCGTCGGGCAGGCGCTGGACGACATCGAACAGGCTGGAGCGCGACTTCATCCAGGCGGATGCGTTGGCCGCAGTGGGCGACAGGCGGATCAGGATATTTGCGGTGTTTTCCTGGCGAAACAGCGACGCGCCAATGATCAGGTCGACCTTCGCGTCGTCGAGGCGAACGATGACATCTTCGGCCTCGCCTCCGGTTTTCAGTGCAGCGATAAAGGTCTGGATCTTGCGCTGTCCGTCAGCATCGAAAAGTTCATGGAAATTGCGGCCGGAGAGCCGGCGCGCGGCGCGCCCCAGAAGTTTGGAGGCGGCGGGATTGGATTCGACAATCCGGTTGCTGGCCGCGTCAATGATGAGGACGGCTTCGGACGAAATCTGGAAGAGGAGGCGGTAGCGTGTTTCTGCGTGACGCAGGCGGGCGTACTCGCGCTCCATCGTCTGCTGCGTATCGACGAGGCGTTGTTGGAGTGCCGCCAGTGCGCGAAGATCGCGGCCAATCGCGACGATTTTGCCGGATGAGCCGATGTGAACTGCGGAATAGCGAATTGGAATTTCACCGCTGCGCGCAACGGGATGATTGACCTGCCGCCACGGCTGGACGGCGGTGCCGGATGCGTCGCGGAGCAAATCTTCGATTTTGTTGCGGCTATCGATGGCGACGGTGTCAATCCAGCGCTGGCCGACCCAGTCGGCGCAGCCATCGCGTAGCAATTCTTCGCTGCCGAGGGTGACGTCGCGGATGATGCCTTTGGCGTCAATCACCAGTGCAATGTCAGCGGCGGCGGTCAGTAGCTTGGCAGCCGATTCCGCATCGATCTCGCCCAGGTGCCTCTTGGGAGCACGGAACGGTTCGACGCGCTTGGCCGGCACTCGGATTTCCATACAGATACCGCAACCTTTGCTTTCGGGCGAATGGGTTATACGGCGTTGACTTTGGCAGTCAACAGAGTACGCAACTGGTAAATGGCTTGGCGGCCGTCTTCCGCCATGCCATCAGCGCCGACACGGGATGCAAGTTCAGGGTTTTCGAGAAAGAGACTGCCGCCCACCAGCACGACCACCGATTTGTTGGCTGAACTTTTCCGAATGGCCTGAATGGATGCCGGCACGGCTTCAAGTAGTGCGTAGCTGCTGACGGAAAGCCCCACCATATCAAAGTGTTGCGCGCGCACGAGGCGCGAGATGTCGCGAACATCCTTCGGTGCTGCACTGCGGCAATCCCATCCGAAGCGGCGGAAATATTCTTCGACAAGCATGATGCCAAGGGTGTGCTGTTCGCCGGGAACGGTGATGAGGAGCGCGCTGTGGCCCTCGAAGGCTTGGGCGTTCTCGCGCTGAAATTCGGGGCTCAGTTCGTGGACGATCTGTTGCAGGCGGGCCATGCCGATCGTGACATCAGTGAAGCAGCACTGGTCGTTCTTCCACATTTCGCCGAGCAAGCGCGCCGTCGGTGCGAGCAGTTCCATGAAGACAGCGTCAATTGGGACGCCCTGATTGCGCAGCGCCTCTATGTAGGCGGAGGCGACCTGGGTTTCGTGTTCAATCACGATGCGCGCCAACTCGGTGATGTCTTCCGCGTTGACATGAAGTGATGACGGCCGTTGATCGCGCGCCGTCGGGTTCTGATGCACCATCATCAGCCGGGGGATCACCTCCGACTCGATTGTGCGGCCCAGCATGGCGCGATTGAATTCCTGAACTGAGGGTGCGGACTTGGACGCAGTGCCGCTGCTAGGCCCGTCCTCGCAGGATTGCCATTCGCTAAACGCTTCAATGAGTTGCCGCGACCCGGGCATTGGGCGTGCTCCTCCAGTACTGGCCTCGTAACACCGGTGAGGTGTGGTTGCTCCCGTCAGGCCGTGCCAGGATGGACCCGCAGTCAGCTCATTGATCGGCTTGTCATTCAAATACTGGCCGTCTCGCAACTCTTGATTGCTGTCAACTTCGCACCGTTCGCTATTCAAAGCGCCCTGGCGAGAAAATGTAAAGCGAAAATTACGTCAACTTAGGTTGACATCTCTTTGGCCCCGGTCGTACTGTCGGTCCGTAAGGTCGCAGGTTAACTGCGCCAGCGGGGCGAGGCGAACGTGACGGGCACTCCCGATAGCTACCGGACGGCAAGCCGATCGCTTTACACAGCGGATGAGCGCCGGCGGCGTGACGCTTCTCCCTGGACGCTGGTGCAGGGCATTCTGGCGCCGGTGCAATTCCTCGTTTTCCTGATCAGTCTGTGGCTTGTCGTGCGCTTCCTCATGACGGGTGAAGGCGAGACAGCGGCGACTATCTCGGTCGTGGTTAAGACGTTCGTGCTCTACACCATCATGATCACGGGCTCGATCTGGGAAAAGGACGTTTTTGGCCGCTATCTCTTTGCGCCGGCGTTTTTCTGGGAAGACGTCGTCAGCATGCTCGTGCTGGCGCTGCACACGGCCTACCTCACCGCAGTTCTTACAGGTTGGCTCGGCGTTGAGGGCCAGATGTGGTTGGCGCTCGCCGCCTATGCGACCTACGTCGTCAACGCGGCGCAGTTCGTGTGGAAGCTGCGCATGGCGCGCCTGCAAGGTTCCTCGTCACCGGCTCAGTCGCCGACGGGCGCGGAGGTGGCGTCATGACGAGTGTGCTCGCCAGCGCCAAGGCGCTTTCCAAGGAAGCCTGCGCGACGGGGGAACGCCCGGTGTTGCGCGAACGCGGCCAGCGTGAAGTTTTCTGTGGATTAACGGGGATCATCTGGCTGCACCGGAAGATCCAGGATGCGTTCTTTTTGGTCGTGGGATCGCGGACGTGCGCGCATCTTATTCAGTCTGCCGCCGGCGTGATGATTTTCGCCGAGCCGCGCTTTGCGACGGCCATTCTAGATGAGCGGGATCTGGCGGGTCTGGCGGATGCAAACGAAGAGTTAGACCGTGTGGTTGGGCGGTTGCTCGAACGGCGCCCTGACATTCGCATGTTGTTTCTGGTCGGATCGTGCCCGTCGGAAGTGATCAAGCTCGATCTGTCGCGGGCCGCCGAGCGGTTGTCCGTTCAGCATGCGCCCAACGTTCGGATCTTGAATTATTCCGGCAGTGGAATTGAGACGACGTTCACGCAAGGCGAAGATGCGTGCTTGGCCGCGCTCGTGCCGCAGCTTCCGGAGCGCACGGAAGCCACGCCGCACCTGCTGGTGGCCGGGGCGCTCGCCGACATCGTGGAAGATCAGTTCCGGCGAATCTTTACAGAACTCGGAATGACGGACGTGGCGTTCCTCCCGCCGCGCAAGTCGTCCGACCTGCCCGCCGTCGGGCCCGGGACGCGCGTCCTCCTCGCGCAACCGTTCCTGACGGATACGACGGCGCGATTGCAGGAACGGGGTTGCGAGATCCTCGCAGCACCGTTCCCGTATGGCGTCGAAGGCACGATGGCGTGGCTCAGGACGGTGGCGGATCTTTGGGGTGTGCCGCGGGCGCGCTTCGAGGAGGTCGTGGCACCGGCAGCGGCGCGGGCGCGCAAGGCGCTTGAAGCGCACAAGTTCCGGTTGGCCGGCAAGCGGGTGTTTTTCTTCCCCGACAGCCAGCTCGAAATTCCGCTCGCGCGGTTTCTCCACGAAGAACTCGACATGATGCCGGTGGAAGTCGGCACGCCGTATCTCAACCAAAAGCAGATGGCGTTCGATCTCGCGAAGCTGCCAGCGGAAACGTTGGTGAGTGAAGGTCAAGACGTGGAGCGGCAACTCGATCGCTGCCGCGAGGCTAAGCCCGATTTGATCGTGTGCGGTCTGGGGCTCGCCAATCCGCTGGAAGCGGAAGGTTTCACGACGAAGTGGTCGATCGAATTGCTGTTCACACCCGTGCAGGGCTTCGAGCAGGCCGGCGACTTGGCGGAACTCTTCACGCGCCCGCTTCTGCGGCGCACGCGGTTGGAGGTCTAGTCCATGCAATTGACCGTCTGGACCTATGAAGGACCTCCGCACATCGGCGCGATGCGAATCGCAAATTCGATGGATGGGTTGCACTACGTGCTGCATGCGCCGCAGGGCGACACGTACGCCGATCTCTTGTTCACGATGATCGAGCGGAACGACAAGCGGCCGCCCGTGACGTACACGACGTTCCAGGCGCGCGACCTCGGCGGGGACACGGCGGAACTCTTCAAGTCGTCGGCGAGGGCTGCCTATGATCGCTTCCGGCCGGAAGCGATGATTGTCGGCGCCTCGTGCACGGCGGAACTCATTCAGGACGATCCGGGCGGGCTCGCAAAGGCGCTGGCACTCGATTGCCCCGTCATTCCGCTCGATTTGCCGGCCTACCAGAAGAAAGAGAATTGGGGCGCGGCGGAAACGTTCTATCAGCTCGTGCGTGCGTTTGCTGGCACGCGGGCGCCGGCGCCGGGCGCTGAGCGTCCGGAACGGGCAGCGGGTGAGCGCGCGCGCTGCAATATTCTGGGACCGACGTCGCTTGGCTTCCGCAATCGCGATGACGTCACGGAAATTCTACGGTTGCTTGCTGATCTCAAGATCGAAGTGAACGTCGTGGCACCGCAGGGCGCGCGTCCGACCGATCTGGCACGGCTGCCGGATGCCGATTTCAACATTGTTCTCTATCCGGAAGTCGCCCAGAACGCGGCCAACTGGCTGAAGCGGACCTTCGGGCAGCCGTTCACGACGACGGTACCGATCGGTGTTGGGGCGACGCGGGCGTTCGTTCGGGAAGTTTGCGAGTTGGCGGGTGTGGATGCGACGGCGTTCCTGTCGCGCGAGCGGTCGCGGCTGCCGTGGTACTCGCGCAGTATCGACTCCACGTACCTCACCGGCAAGCGCGTCTTCATCTTTGGTGACGCAACGCATGCGATCGCCGCGGCGAAGGTTGCCAACAGCGAACTTGGCTTCAAGGTCGTGGGTCTTGGCACGTATTCGCGCGAGTTTGCCCGCGATGTGCGTGAGGCTGCGAAAGAGTACGGCGTCGAGGCGCTGATCACCGACGATTATCTGGAAGTCGAGCAGGCGGTGCGGGATCTGCATCCTGAGCTCGTTCTGGGCACACAGATGGAGCGGCATATCGCCAAGCGTCTCGGCGTGCCGTGCGCGGTGATCTCGGCGCCCATCCATGTGCAGGATTTCCCCGCGCGCTATGCGCCGCAGATGGGTTTTGAGGGCGCAAACGTCCTCTTCGATACCTGGGTTCATCCGTTGATGATGGGGCTTGAGGAGCATCTCTTGCAGATGTTCCGCGACGACTTCGAATTCCACGATGGGGCCGGGCCGTCGCATTTGGGCGGCCATGGCGGTGCGCGCGAAACGGTGGCGGATGCGCCGGTGACTGTCGCTGTTGCCGCTGCGGTTGCGACTGACACCCTGGTTCTGGAGACGCCCGTGCACGCCGTTGCCAACGACCCTGGCGGGTGGGCGGCGGAAGCGGAAAAAGAACTCGCAAAGATCCCTTTCTTCGTCAGGGGCAAGGCACGACGGAACACTGAACGCTACGCTGAAGAACGTGGAATTAAGACGATAACCATTGAGACTTTGTATGACGCTAAGGCCCATTTCAGCCGCTGACCCGGGTTCGATCCGGGTGGTGATCGTGACGATGGACAGCCATCTGGCTGCCGCGGTCGATCGCGCGCGGCGCACTCTGGAGCCTGCCATCCCGGGTCTCAAGATCAGCCTGCATGCAGCCGCCGACTGGGAGAGCGATCCGGTTTCGTTGCAGCGGTGCAAGGACGACATTGCCAAGGGCGACATCGTTTTCGCCAACATGTTGTTCATGGAAGATCACATCCAGGCGATCCTTCCCGATTTGCAGGCGCGGCGGGATCATTGCGACGCGATGATCGGCTGTCTGTCGGCGGGTGAGGTGATCAAGCTGACGCGACTGGGTACTTTTTCGATGAACGGCGAGCCCGGCGGCGCGATGGCGCTGTTGAAGCGGCTGCGTGGGTCTTCGAAGGACAAAAAGCAGACGTCGGGTGAATCGCAGATGGCGATGCTGCGGCGCATTCCGAAGATCTTGCGCTTCATTCCGGGCCCTGCTCAGGACGTGCGCGCCTACTTCCTAACGCTGCAATATTGGCTCGCGGGCTCGGAAGAGAATGTCGTCAACATGATCCGCTATCTTGTGGATCGCTATGCCGATGGTCCGCGCAAGGCTCTGCGCGGTACGGTCAAAGCCGCGCCCCCTGTCGTCTATCCCGATCTTGGGCTTTATCATCCCGCGCTGCCGCAGAGGATGACGGAGAAGGTGTCGGAACTGCCGTCCAAAGGTGGGCAAGGCCGGGTCGGCGTTCTCGTCATGCGGTCGTACCTGTTGGCTGGGAACACGGCGCACTACGACGGCGTGCTCGCCGCATTGGAGGCGCGTGGGCTCAATGTGGTTCCTGCATTCGCGACGGGTCTCGATGTGCGACCGGCGGTGGAGAAATATTTCCAACAGAATGGGCGGGCGACCGTCGATGCGGTGGTGTCGCTGACTGGGTTCTCGCTCGTGGGCGGGCCGGCCTACAATGATGCCAAGGCGGCGGAAGAGATGTTGACGGGCCTTGATGTGCCCTACCTCGCCGCACATGCCGTTGAGTTTCAGTCGCTGGAGCAGTGGGGCGCGTCGGAACGCGGCCTGATGCCGATTGAACAGACGATCATGGTGGCCATTCCCGAACTCGACGGTTCGACCGGGCCGATGGTGTTTGGTGGCCGTTCGGATGCGGCGGGTGAAGCCTGCACGGGATGCGACCGGGCTTGCGTGTTCCCTAAGGGCGATACCGAACGCAACATGCACGTCTGCATCGACCGGGCGGAGATGTTGGCCTCACGGATCGACCGCATGGTGGCGCTGCGGCGGAGCCAGCGCGCGGAACGCAAACTCGCAATCGTGCTGTTCAACTTCCCGCCCAACAGCGGGGCGATTGGTTCGGCGGCCTTCTTGTCGGTTTTTGCATCGCTCTACAACACATTGAAGTCGCTGAAGGAGGCCGGGTATACGGTCAATCTGCCAGCGAGCGTGGATGCGCTGCGCCATGAGATCATCACCGGCAATGCGGCCACTTATGGAACGGTGGCGAATGTCGTTGCCAAGGTTCCGACCGACACGCACGTGCGGCGGCAGAAGTGGCTGAAAGAGATCGAAAGTCAGTGGGGCCCTGCACCTGGCCGGGCGCAGAGTGACGGGCAGTCGATCTTCGTGCTCGGCGCACAGTATGGGAATGTACTGGTCGGTTTGCAGCCTGCGTTCGGGTACGAGGGCGACCCGATGCGATTGCTGTTTGAAAAGGGCTTTGCGCCGACACATGCGTTTGCCGCGTTCTATCGCTATTTGCGCGATGAGTTCGGCGCGCATGCTGTGCTGCACTACGGCACGCATGGTGCGCTCGAATTCATGCCGGGCAAGCAGGCCGGGCTTTCGGGGTCGTCGTGGTCGGACCGGCTGATCGGCGATCTGCCGAACTTCTATCTTTATGCGGCGAACAATCCGTCGGAAGGCACGATCGCCAAGCGGCGCGCGGCTGCGACGCTGATCAGCTACTTGACGCCGCCGATTTCGGCAGCCGGACTTTATCGTGGGCTTCTCGATTTGAAGGCCTCGATTGAGCGCTGGCGCGGGTTGGAGCCGGATGCTGATTTTGACCGCGAGCAGTTGTTGCCGGTGATTCAGGCGCAGGCATCGCAAGTGGAATTGGCTGTGGCCGAGCCGGCTTGGATGTTGGCGGATGCGGAAGCCCAAGTGGCCAAGCTGTGGGCCGCTGTTTTGGAGCTCGAGTATACGCTGATCCCGAATGGGCTGCATGTAATCGGTGAGCCGATGACGGCGGCAGAGCGGCTCGATATGCTCAAGGCTGCCGCAGAAGCGCGGCCCGATTATCATCCGGCGGACGCGACGCTGGAAGCCATCGTTGCGGGGGCACGGCCTGAGGACGCGCTGGCGCGGACGACGCGGGACAAGAGCCCAGAGGCGTTGGACGCAGTCCGGGCGTTGTCGGAGATGAACCGGCTGCTGTCGGAAGAGCATGAATTGGGCGCGCTGGTGCATGCGCTGGATGGGCGCTTCGTGCGGCCGGCGCCGTCGGGCGATCTTATTCGCACGCCCGCCATTCTGCCGACGGGACGCAATCTGCATGGATTTGATCCGTTCCGCATTCCGAGCGCTTTTGCGGTCGCCGATGGCGCGCGCCAGACCAATCGGTTGCTCGAGCGCTATCGCATCGACGGCAACCCGTTGCCGGAATCGGTGGCCCTGGTGCTGTGGGGGACGGATAACCTGAAGACCGAGGGCGCGCCGATCGCCCAGGCCTTGGCGCTGATGGGGGCCAAGCCACGGTTCGACGGCTACGGCCGGCTGTGTGGTGCCGACCTCATTCCACTGGAGCAGCTCGGGCGTCCGCGCATTGATGTGGTGGTGACGTTGTCGGGCATCTTCCGCGATCTCCTTCCATTGCAGACGAAGCTGCTGGCGGAAGCGGCGTGGATGGCCGCAAGCGCGGATGAGCCGGTGGAGTTGAATTTCGTTCGTGCGCATGCGCTTGCCTACATGCAGGCGAAGGGCGTCGACATGGAAACGGCGTCGCTGCGCGTGTTCTCGAACGCTGACGGGGCGTATGGCGCCAACGTCAACCAACTGATCGAAGAGGGCACGTGGCAGGACGGGGATGAACTCGCCGAGACCTATTCTCGGCGCAAGAGTTTTGCGTACAGCCGCTCGGGCAAGCCGGAGCAGCAGTCGGCGCTTCTGGAAAGCGTGCTGTCGAATGTGAAGCTCGCTTACCAGAATTTGGAATCGGTCGAAGTCGGGATTACGACGATCGATCACTACTTCGATACGCTCGGCGGTATCAGCCGTGCGGTGCAGCGGGCCAGCGGCAAGGACGTTCCGGTTTACATCGGCGATCAGACGCGGGGCGAAGGTCTTGTGCGGTCGCTGTCGGAACAGGTGGCGCTGGAGACGCGGACGCGGACCCTCAATCCGAAGTGGTACGAGGGCATGCTGAAGCATGGCTACGAGGGCGTGCGGCAGATCGAGGCCCAAGTCACCAATACGCTCGGCTGGTCGGCGACGACGGGGCAAGTGGCGCCCTGGGTTTATCACCAGATCACAGAGACCTTCGTTCTCGACCCTGAAATGCGCGAACGCCTCGCGGCTTTGAACCCGACGGCGTCCGCGAAGGTCGCGAACAGACTGCTCGAAGCACACGAACGCAACTACTGGACGCCGGAACCTGGCGTGCTGGAAGCCCTGAGGAACGCAGGCGCTGATCTCGAGGACCGTCTCGAAGGCGTCGGAGTGGAGGTCGCCGCATGACGGCTACAATATTTAAGAGCGCTGCACTGAAGGAACGTGGTCGCGTTGGCGACGGGGAAGGCAGTGTGCAGGTCCACATGGACCCGCGGGTTGCCATTCCGACGACGGCGAAAGTCTTCGCGGTCTACGGCAAGGGCGGCATCGGCAAGAGCACGACGTCGTCGAACTTGTCGGCGGCGTTTTCCAAGCTCGGTAAGCGCGTTTTGCAGATCGGGTGCGACCCGAAGCACGATTCGACCTTTACGTTGACGAAGCAGTTGATCCCGACCGTGATCGATGTGCTCGAGCAGGTGAACTTCCACACGGAAGAACTGCGCGTCGAGGACTTTGTCTACGAGGGGTACAACGGCGTTCTGTGCGTGGAGGCGGGCGGACCGCCGGCGGGCACGGGCTGTGGCGGGTACGTCGTCGGGCAGACGGTGAAGCTGTTGAAAGAGCATCATCTGCTGGACGAGACCGACGTTGTGATCTTCGACGTGCTGGGCGACGTGGTGTGCGGCGGGTTTGCTTCGCCGCTTCAGCATGCGGAGAGCGGGCTCATCGTGTGCGCGAATGACTTCGACAGCATTTTCGCGATGAACCGGATTGCTGCTGCGATCCAGGCGAAGGCGAAAAACTACAGCATCCGGATCGGCGGCGTGATTGCCAATCGCTCGAAGGACACGGATCAAATCGATCGCTTCAACGAGCACATCGGGCTGTCGCGGCTCGCGCACTTCCCGGACCTCGACGTGATCCGCCGTTCGCGGCTGAAGAAGTCGACGCTGTTCGAGATGGAGTCGTCGCCGGAACTGGAAGCCGTGAAGCAGGAGTATTTGCGGCTGGCAGCTTCGTTGTGGGCGGGCACGGTTCCACTCGAAGCGCGGCCGATGAAGGATCGCGAAATCTTCGATTTTCTAGGGTACGACTGATGCAAACTCTTTCCTACCGCCAGCGGCGCAGTGAGCTGCAGACGTATTTCGACCGGACGGCCTCGGAAACGTGGGCGCGGTTGACGTCGGACGCACCGGTCAGTGGCATACGCCGCACGGTGCGCGCAGGCCGTGACCGTATGCGCGCGCAGCTGCTTGACTGGATGCCGGACGATCTGACGGGCATGCGCGTTCTCGATGCGGGTTGCGGAACAGGCGCGCTGTCGTTCGAAGCGGCACGGCGCGGGGCCGACGTTGTTGCCATTGATCTGGCGGAAACGCTCGTGACGCTCGCAGCCGAGCGGACCAATCAAATGCGCGCGGAGCTGCCGTCTCCGGAGACGTACGGCTCTATTCAGTTCCATGTTGGAGACATGGTGGATCCGGCACTCGGCCGGTTCGATTATGCCGTCGCGATGGATTCCATGATCCACTACAAGCCGGCCGACATGGTTGCCATGCTCGGGCGGCTGTCTGCGAATGTCGAGCGGGGGATCATCTTCACCTTCGCTCCCCGGACGCCGGCTCTGACGTTGATGCACGCGGTCGGCCGCTTCTTCCCCAGGCAAGACCGAGCCCCGGCCATTGAGCATCGCGGCAGAGCCGGCACTTTCATCCTTCCGAGAGCAGAACAGCTTCCGGGTGGACAGCGGATTTTATGTTTCTTCGGCAATGGAGCTGCGCAAAGCATGAGCGGCTTGAACGACAAAGTGGCGAAGGCTTGGGTGAGTGTTAGCCCCCGGTTCTTGCCGTTCGCGGACGCCGCGACGGTTGAGCTGCCGCTTGGCCGGTTGCTGCGCCTTTCGTTGTTTCAAGTCTCCGTTGCGATGGCGCTGGTTCTGCTCAACGGCACGCTCAATCGCGTGATGATCGTGGAACTGGGCGTGCCGTCGTTTGTGGTGGCGATTGCGGTGTCGCTGCCGTTGTTGTTTGCGCCCTTCCGCGCGCTCGTGGGGTTCAAGTCGGACACTCACCGCTCGGCGCTCGGCTGGAAACGGGCGCCCTACATCTGGTTCGGCTCGATGTTGCAGTTCGGCGGATTGGCGATCATGCCGTTCGCGCTGATCTTGTTGTCGGGGGATTCGAACGGTCCGGCGTGGATTGGCTATGTGGGCGCTGCGCTGGCCTTTCTGCTCGTGGGTGTCGGCATGCACACGACACAGACCGCGGGATTGGCCTTGGCGACGGACCTCGCGACAGCTGAGAGCAGACCGCGGGTGGTGGCGTTCCTTTACGTCATGCTGCTCGTTGGCATGGTGGCCAGTTCGGTGATCTTCGGGTGGCTGCTGTCTGATTTCAGTCAGATGCGGTTGATCCAGGTCGTGCAAGGCGCTGCTGTCGTGACGATGGTGTTGAATGGCGTGGCGCTGTGGAAACAAGAAGTGCGCGATCCGGCGGTCACGCGCGGACGGGCGGCGACTGCTCTGGGATTTGTGGACTCGTGGAAGCGGTTGTCGGCGTCGGGACCTTGGACGCGGGTGCTGGTGAGCGTTGGACTGGGGACGGCCGCGTTCAGCATGCAAGACATTCTGTTGGAGCCCTATGGGGGCGAAGTTCTGCATCTGACGGTGGGGCAGACGACGGCGCTGACCGGCTACCTTGCGTGTGGCACGCTGCTCGGCTTCGTACTGGCATCGGGTTGGCTGACGTCTGGGTTCGATCCGTTCCGATTGGCGGGGCTCGGTGTCGTGGCCGGTCTTGCGGCGTTCCCGTTGGTTATTTTATCGGCGCATGTGGAGTCGGTTCAAATCTTCCGGGCGGGCACGATGTTGATCGGGTTCGGCGGCGGGTTGTTTGCGGTGGGGACGCTGACGGCGACGATGAACATGTCGCAAGGGCCAAATGCTGGATTGGCGCTGGGCGCGTGGGGCGCTGTGCAAGCCACCGCGGCAGGGTTGGCCATTGCGATGGGTGGGATCATTCGGGACGGGGTCGGGTCGCTGGCTGCGTCAGGCCAGTTGGGCGAGGCGCTGACGGGTCCGGCGACGGGTTACACGACGGTCTATCACATCGAAATTCTGCTTCTTTTCGCGACACTCGTCGCGATCGGTCCGCTTGTGGGCCGTGAGCGGTTGAATAAGTCAAATCGGTCCAGGACGTTCGGCCTCGCCGAGTTTCCTGGTTAGTTTTAAGTCTCACATGGAGGTGGACTATGAAGGGTGAAATTATGGGCATCTTTGATGTTGCCCAGGTCACGTTGTACGTGTTCTTCATTTTCTTTATCGGGCTGATTTTCTATCTTCAGCGCGAAACGCGACGCGAGGGTTATCCTCTGTTCTCGGAGCCGTCGAACAAGCTGAAGCCCGGCGACCCATTCTTTATTCCCGAGGCCAAGGTGTTCAAGCTGCCGCATGGCGGTGAGGCTCTGGCTCCGAACGGTCAGTGGGATCAGCGTCCGATCAAAGGCGAGAAGATCGCCGTTTGGCCCGGCGCGCCTCTTGAGCCGACCGGTGACCCAATGCTCGCCGAAATCGGACCAGGTGCTTATGCCGAGCGCGCCGACGTTCCCGATTTGATGGTCAATGGCAGTGCGAAGATCGTTCCCTTCCGCGTGGCGCCGATTTTCGAAATTCACAACAATGATCGCGATCCGCGCGGGTTTGCGCTCGTGGGTTCCAACGGCGTCGCCGTCGGCACGATCAAAGATGTGTGGATCGACCGCTCGGAAATCATCATTCGTTATCTGGAAGCAGAATTGAATGCCGCCGGCGGCAAGCCCGGCCGCTCGGTGCTGGTGCCAATGACGTTCCTCACTCTCGACAACCGCCGTGGCAAAGTGATCGTCAAGGCAATATCGGGTTCGCAGTTCGGTAACATCCCGGGCCTCAAGAGCCCTGATCAGATCACGCTGCTCGAAGAAGAGAAGGTGACGGCTTACTTTGGCGCCGGCACGCTTTATTCTGAACCGTCTCGTTCGGAGCCGCTGCTGTGAGCCACGAATTCGATCTTGAGCCCGTCCCAGGGCTTCCCGCTCATCTGCCAGAGGGTGAAAACATCCTCTGGCAGGGTTCGCCCTCCGCTTCGGCGACTGCATGGCGCGCGTTGCACATCGGCTGGGTTGGGGCCTACTTTGCCGCACTGCTGGCTTGGCGTTTGATCGCCGGCCTGTCGGACGGTCACACGCTTTCGCAGATCGCGATTGATAGCATTCCGCTCACCATAGTGGCGGTTGCTGCGATCTGCGTGCTCGCTGGGCTTGCACGCCTCATCGCACGCACAACAATCTACACGATCACAAGCCGGCGCGTGGTGATGCGCTTCGGTGCTGCTTTGCCGATGGCGGTCAACTTGCCATTCAAGGCGATCCGCAGTGCGGGTGCGGCTTTGAATGCAGATGGAACGGGCGATGTGGCGATGGAGGTCGATGACCTCGGGAAGCTGACTTACTTCCACCTTTGGCCGCACACACGTGCTTGGCACGTGCGCAAGGCGCAGCCGTCGCTGCGCGGCGTGCCCGATGCCCAGGCTGTGGCCGCTCTGTTGTCGCGTGCATTGAACGCGGCGGCTGGATCGGCCGACAAGGCCGTCCGTCCCGTCGCGGTGTCGCGTCCCTCTGAGGTGCGGTCCGCACAGGGCGGCGCATCGCCTGCCACTGCGTGAACTTGAAGGAGACCTGCCGTGCTTGAGGAAGCCATCGACGCCAAGCCGTTTCCAAGGGGCATGCTGATTGCAGTGGCCGCGATGATCGGTCTGTCGATCTTGTTCGCGGCGGCTGCAAGTTTGTGGGACTTCGGGGCGACGCGCATTGGTTATGCACCCGTCACGGATAGCCGCGACCTTGTCTTCAAGGATCTCAAGAATGGTTCGGTTGGCGTCGTTGATGCCGCCGGACAACAGCAGATCGCAGAATTAAAGCCTGGCCAGGATGGATTTGTCCGGGTTGTTTTGCGTAGTATGGCCCGGGATCGCGCGGTGCGCGGTGCCGGTGCAGACGTGCCGTTCCGTTTGGCGCGGCATGCTGATGATATGTTGTCACTGACAGATTTGGCGACTGGCGAGGTCGTCATGCTGAACGCGTTCGGGGCCATGAACACCAAGTCCTTCGAACCCTTTCTCGCCTTGGGGAGAACGAAACCATGATGCTGTCCGTTTTTCGCGGACCACCTCCTGAGGTGGTCAATTGCACCATCGAAATTGAGAACACCTTCGAGAGCTTGCATGCTCACGTCGATTTGCATGGCACCAAGCCGGTGGAAGCTGGCGACGAAGTGCTTGTGCACGGCGATCCCATCCGCGTTCCGTTCGGTGAGAAGGTCGTCCTGCAACGGCAGGCCACCGTCACCCGGGCCTCGCCGCTTGAACGGCTGAAGACCAAGATTTCCGCGCGTTTGGAGTTCACCGAGCTCTACGAAGTGAGTTTTTCTTCGGGGAGGAAGCTATGACAATCGAGACCTTCGCGCGTACGCCCAATGAGACGACGCAGGCGGCCGTCAGCGAGACGCTGCTGAGCCCGCGCTTTTACACGACCGACTACGAAGAGTTGGACCGGATCGATGTGTCCTCGCTGCGGGCGGAGTGGGATGCGCTTTTGGACGAGATGCGGGCTGATACGAACCGCGGCCATTTCCGCCGGACGGATGCGTGGGATGATTTTGATCTCAATGCGCTGCCGGAAGGCCTGCGCAAGGAGTTCATCGACTTCCTGGTCAGTTCGCTGACGTCGGAGTTTTCAGGTTGCGTGCTTTACGCGGAAATGAAGAAGCGCGGCAAGAACAAGGATCTCGTCGAGCTCTTCAAGTTCATGAGTCGTGATGAGGCCCGCCACGCCGGGTTTATCAACGATACGCTGCGCGATTTCGATATCGGCATTGATCTGGGTTTCTTAACGAAGGCCAAGAAGTACACGTTCTTCAAGCCCAAGTTCATCTTCTACGCGACATACCTGTCGGAAAAGATCGGGTATGCGCGCTACATCACGATTTTCCGCCATCTGGAGCGGCACCCGGACAAGCGGTTCCATCCGATCTTCAAATGGTTCGAGAAGTGGTGCAACGACGAGTTCCGGCATGGGGAAGCGTTTGCGCTGCTGATGCGAGCTAATCCCCATCTTCTGGAAGGCACCAACAAGCTGTGGGTGCGGTTCTTTGTGCTGGCGGTGTACGCGACAATGTATGTGCGGGATCATGCGCGGCCGGAATTCCACAAGGCCATCGGCATCGATCCGACGGAGTACGACATGCAGGTTTTCCGGTTGACATCGGAGATCGCACGGCAGGTCTTCCCGGTCGAACTCGACATCGAGAATCCGAAGTTCCTGGAGCGGCTCGAAAAGCTGCGGGCTGTCAACGACAAGCTCGGTGCGCTCGAAGGGAAGACGGGCATAGGGGCGCGCGTCCGGCGGTTTGGTCTTGGGGCGTCGGCGATGGGCACATTCGCACGGATGTATCTGATGAAGCCACGGGACAACCCGCTGCCGGCGCAGATTCGTCTTGAGCCGATCTGGTAGCGCGACCCGAGGAGACACCGCAGTGCTCGACTATGGCCTACCTGTTCTGTTCGTCCTCTTCGCCTGGTGGTTTCTTACCGGGGCGGTGCTCTACGTGGTCGGGCTGCCGCGGACAATGGTGCGTTGGTCGATGGCGGGCGCAACCGTGGTGGCTCTCGGTGCTCTTGCGGTTCTTTGGCAGACGGCCGGCGATACCTCGCCGGCCGCAGCATATATGGCTTTTCTATCGGCTATCTTCGTGTGGGGTTGGCATGAGATGAGCTTCCTGACGGGGTTCGTCACGGGACCGCGCACGACGGAGGCGCCGCGTCATGTTCGCGGGCGGGCGGCGTTGTGGCCGGCGATTGAGACGCTGCTCTATCACGAGGTCGCAATTCTTCTGACAGGGTTGGCGCTCTTTGCCCTGCTATGGGGATCGCCGAACGAGGTCGGTCTGTGGACGTTCGTGATCTTGTGGGTGATGCGTATCAGCGCCAAACTCAACGTGTATCTCGGTGTGCCGAACTTAACGGAAGAGTTTTTGCCGGCGCATCTGACTTATCTCAAGACCTACTTCTGCCGGCGCAGTATGAATCTTCTATTCCCCCTCTCGGTGACGCTTTCAACGATCGCAACTTTTGTGTTGATCGGTGAGGCAGGGACATCGACCGGGGTCTTTGACAAAACGGCCTTCACGTTTCTCGCCACTCTGATGGCGCTGGCGCTCATCGAGCACTGGTTCTTGGTGGTTCCGCTGCCGTCCGGCGCACTGTGGTCATGGGGACTATGGTCGCGGGAGGACGAGCCAAGTGCTGTGTTGTCTGCTTCGCCTGTTCTTGCGCTCGCCAACGTTCCCGTGCAGCCCGATCCGTCACAGCCTGCCAACGCTCAACTTTTCTGAACTTCTGAGATCCGAACACGGCCGCCGAAAGTGACGGCTAAAGCGTAGAAGAACCGGAGACAAAAAATGGATTACCTGTCGATCTTCCGCGAGCAACTCGACGGCCTCAAGGCCGAAGGGCGCTACCGCGTGTTCGCGGATTTGAAGCGGCAGTGTGGATCTTTTCCGACAGCAATCCATCACACGGACGCCGGTGCGAGGCCGATCACGGTATGGTGCTCAAACGATTATCTCGGCATGGGTCAGCATCCCAAAGTGCTGGCCGCGATGCATCAAGCCATCGAGGAGGCGGGTGCGGGGTCGGGCGGAACGCGCAATATCTCGGGCACGACGCGGTATCACGTCGAACTGGAGGAGGAGATCGCGGATCTGCACGGCAAGGAATCGGCGCTGCTATTCACCTCGGCCTATGTGGCCAACGAAGCAACGCTTTCGACGTTGCAGCGGCTTATCCCCGGGATCATCATTTTTTCGGACGAAAAGAACCACGCCTCGATGATCGAGGGCATCCGGCACGGCAACGGCCCGAAGAAAATCTTCCGGCACAATGATGTCGAGAACCTCGAAAAGAAGCTCAAGGAGGCGCCGATCGGGTCGCCGAAGATGATTGTCTTCGAGAGCGTCTACTCGATGGACGGGCACATTGCTCCGATGGCCGCTATCTGCGATCTGGCTAAGAAATATGGCGCGATGACGTATCTCGATGAGGTGCACGCGGTTGGTCTTTATGGCGCGCGGGGCGGCGGCATTGCAGAGCGCGAAGGTTTGATGGACCGGATCGATATCATCAACGGGACGCTGGCCAAGGGCTTCGGCGTGATGGGCGGGTACATCGCCGCCAAGCGCGAGATCTGCGATGCGATCCGGTCGTTTGCGTCGGGCTTCATATTTTCAACGTCGCTCGCGCCGGCGATCACGGCCGGCGCGCTGGCCAGCATGCGGCATCTCAAGTCGAGCACGGTGGAGCGCGAGAGGCACCAGGAGCGCGCGCGCACGCTGAAGCAGAAGCTCAAAGATGCGAATATTCCTTTCATGGCCAATCCGAGCCATATCGTTCCGGTGATGGTTGGCGATCCGGTGCATTGCAAGGCGGTGACGGATACGCTGCTGGGCCATTACGGTATCTACGTGCAGCCGATCAACTATCCGACGGTGCCAAAGGGGACCGAGCGGATGCGGTTGACGCCGGGGCCTCTGCATACCGACGAGCAGATGGCCGTGCTTGTTGCGGCATTGAGCGACCTGTGGAACGCCTGCCCGATGGCGAACGGAAAATTCGTGCGGCTTGCGGCCGAGTAATCCATCACAATCCTACCCCAGACTGCACCCGCCATGCTCTGCATGGCGGGTTTTTTACTTCGCCGGTGTTGTTGAGGTGGGTCCGGGCGTGCTGCCGACGGCGGGCGTGCCAGATTCGGGCGTGACGCCCATGAAAGCGGCATATTGCAGCGCGATTGGAGCCCTCTGGGTGGGCTTTTCGCGATTGAAAATGCTGGGTGGCTCAGTATTATTGACTTTACAAGTCGCCTCGCAATGATGGCGCTTCCTTAGACGGTAGGTACCGGCTGCGGCCCTGCGTCAGGTGCGCAGTGATTTATTTGCGCGCGGACGTGATGCATCCGGTGCCGTCCGCGCCGGACCGAGAGCTGCCGACGAGAGCCACCGATGACAACCAAGCCACGACACATGCTCTTGCGAGAGACGACGGCCGCTGCGCATGACCGGCTTGACCGGGGCATTTCCGAGGTTGGGTATTTTGCCAGCGTTCCCCTGTATGGGCTTTATCTGCAACGGCTCCATGGATTGCATTGCGCCTTCGAGGCGGAGCTTGCAGGGGATGCGCTGCCACTGGCGCGGCGTTTTGAAGTGGACCGGCGGTCGGCGTGGCTGGCCAGAGATCTGGTTGGATTGGGGCTGAGGGTTTTGCCGCCGGCGCATGAACGGGAGCGGTATGCGGGGTTGACTGGGTCCTCGTCGCGATTTTTCGGCTGCCTCTATGTCATGCTCGGAGCCGCGTTGGGTGCGCGCTTCCTGATGCGGCAGGCGGCTCAACTGGACATGCCGGCCGGACTTGGCCTCACGTATCTCACCCAGCTGTCGCAGTCGGCGCACTGGCCGGTTTATTTACAAGACTTGGAAACGGCCCCCCTCGTCTCGCTCGACGATCTCGTCGCGGGCGCTTCGGCGACGTTCGATTGCTTTCACACGCATCTTCTGGAGCCTGTTCCGACATGACCGCACGGCTCACCAACGAAGATATTCTTGTCAAATACTGCGACCAGGAACCTATTCATTGTCCCGGCAGCGTGCAAACGCGCGGGGTTTTGTTCGCGTGTCCGAACCCGGGCTGGAAGGTGACGCATGTTTCAGACAATGCCGGGAGCGTGTTGGGTGTGCCGGCGCGCGACGTGATCGGCCAGAATTTGGAGACGGTGCTTGGATCGACCCTGACGAACCGGCTGGCGGCGCTTCTTCCACATTTGCCGGCGGTCAACATCGTGCCGGCGCGGCTGTTCGGCGTGGACTTGCCGTCGGGCGGGCAAGCCAATGTCAGCGTGCACATCTACGACGGGCGGCGCATCGTTGAAGTAGAACCTCTTGCGGCCCCATTGGCGGATGCGCCTCTTGATTTGGTGCGGATGTTGTTGCCCAGCTTGCAGCAGGCGCGAACGATCAACGATTTGTGCCAGAAGGCTGTGACCCGCTTGCGGGGGCTCATCGGCTACGACCGGGTGATGATCTATAAGTTTCTGCCCGATGGGTGTGGGCAGGTCATCGCAGAAGACTGCGATGACGATATGGATCCGTATCTCAACCTGCGCTATCCGGCCTCCGACATTCCGCCTCAAGCGCGTGAACTTTATCGAAAAAACTGGGTTCGTCTGATCAGCGATGTCGGCGCGCAGCAGGTGCCGATTTGGGCGGAGGACAGTCCGAACCTCGCGCCACTCGACATGAGCTTTGCCGATCTGCGGAGCGTGTCGCCAATCCACATCCAATATTTGAAAAATATGTGTGTGGGTGCGTCGATGTCGATTTCGATCAATGTCGGCGGCGCGTTGTGGGGGCTCATTGCCTGTCACCACCGAACGGCACGGGACGTGCCGGCCAATCTGCGGACGGCGGCAGAGCTTTTTGGGCAAATGTTCTCACTTCAGATCCAGTCGGTCGAGGGTGTCGAGGCGTATCTGACGCTGCGTGCGGCACGGGCTACGCTCGATCGGATCGTGGCGGTGTTTCCGGCGGGGGGAGATGTTACTGGACTAGGCGACCATCTTGAACCGTTGGCGGCGCTGATCCCATGCGATGGGGCAGGCCTTCTAGTTGACGGGGTTTGGCGTGGGATCGGGGTGCTGCCCAGCGACGATGAAGCCTACGGTTTGGCGCGGGAGTTGAACGAGACGAGAGTCGATGGAATTTTGGCGACGCACCGGTTGAACGACCTGCATGTGCCTTCGGTGATGTGGGAGTGCGGTGTGAAGGGGCTGATGGCGGTGTCGCTGTCGGTGCGCGGCGATTGGCTGTTCTTTTTTCGGGAGGAGTTGGCGGGGACGGTCACATGGGGCGGCGATCCGAGGAAGGTGGTCGCGTTCGATGACTCGGGTACGCGGTTGTTGCCGCGCATGAGTTTTAGCGCGTGGACGGAGACGGTGCGTGGCCAGTCGCGCACATTCACGTCAAGGGAACGACTGATAGCCGAAGCCATACGGATCAGCCTGGGGGATGTGATCGTCCGGTTTTCCGATGTCATGGCGGAGGCGAAACGGGAGGCGGGTCTCAAGCAGAGGCTCATGGTGAGCGAGCACAACAAGCAGGTGCGCGGTACGCTTGAATTGATCCGGTCGTTGATTGGTCCGGCACCGGCTGGCGATGGGGCTGCCGGCTCTTACGTTCGGGCGCTTGATCAGCGTATCCGTGCCATTACGTTGGCGCACAATGCCAGCTCAGCGCCGCCGGGCTGTGAGCTCACCGCTCTCGTCGAAGCGTCGCTCGGGGATTGGGTGTGCGATGACCAACGCCTCGTGGGGATCTCAGGGCCGCGTGTAACGCTCGATGCCAAGGCGCATTTGGTTATGGCGGTGGTGCTCAATGAACTGGTCTCGCTGTCGTCATCGTCGGGAGCGTTGTCGGAGGCGCAGGGACGGTTGATGGTGGGTTGGATTATCGATAATGCGGACGGGGTCATGATCGAGTGGGCGGAAACCTGCGCCGTGCTGCCGCCGCCGCCCGATGCGAATTGTTTTGGCCTGACGCTGGTGCGGCAGAACGTGGTGCAGTTGCTGGGTGGTGATGCGCATGTCTGCTTCGATGAGGGTGGGTTGCAGGCGCGGTTCGTTCTGCCGCAGCGCTATGTCTTGCGGGATCCACGCGGCGTCGCAGGACGGACTTTGCTCGCGGCCGATGATGCCTTAGAGCGGGTTCTGGAAGGATTTGCCGTTCTTGTTGTCGAGGATGATCCGGCGGCGGCTGATCAGCTTGAACTTCAGATGCGCCAGCGGGGGGCGTTGGTGGTGCTCAGGGCCAACACGGCGGCGGCGGCTCTCGAATTGATCGCCCGCGGGCAACCTGATGTTGCCGTCCTCGATATCGATCTGGGAACGGGCACGTCGATGCCCGTCGCCGATATGCTGAGTGCTTTGAACATTCCATTTCTGTTCGCCGACGATGGCGCGGGGCGCACGCCGGTTCCGGCTCGTTTTGCGGATGTGACCGTCGTGTCAAAGCCCTATTGTGGCGTCATGGTGCCGATGTTGCTGCAGGAAGCGCTGTTGCCTTTAATGATGCGCGCGGTTCTGGGAGGTGATGCGGGGCAATCTGGCACTTGATCGGGGGCGGCGCGTTCTCTACGCACGACGCATGACGAAACCTGCAATCATTCCGATTATCTCTTCCATCGAACCTCTGGCGGCGGGCCGGACGGCTTGGCTCGTCGACATCTGGGGCGTGATGCACAATGGTGTTGTGCCCTTTCTGCCGGCGGCGGCGGCGTGTGCGCAGTTTCGCCGGAGCGGTGGGACGGTCTTGCTGCTCTCGAATGCGCCGAGACCTGCGCCGTCGGTGGTGGGACAGCTCGACCGGATCGGTGTGCCGCGGGATGCCTATGACGCCGTTCTGACGTCGGGGGATGCATCGCTCGAGATGATCCGACGGGCGGCCGAGGCGGGTCGCGCTATCGGGCACATCGGGCCGGAGCGGGATCGCGGGTTGTTCGAGGGGGCTTTGATGCCCGTGCCGTTGGCGAAGGCGCAGACGGTGGTGTGCTCGGGGCTCTACGACGACGAGCGCGAGACGCCGGAAACCTACATCGAAATTCTGGCACTTTTGAAGAAGCGGGGCGTGGATATGATCTGCGCCAACCCGGATCTAACGGTGGAGCGCGGCGGGCGCATCATCTATTGCGCGGGTGCGCTGGCCAAGGCGTACGAGGACATGGGTGGGGTGGTCACTTATGCGGGAAAGCCATATTTGCCGGTTTACGATCTGGCGTTCGCGCGGCTCGCTGCGTTGCGTGGGGAGGCCGTTCAGCGGGGGCAGGTTCTTGCGATCGGCGATGGGATCGGAACGGATATTGCGGGCGCGGCTACCGCTGGGATCGATAGCGTTTATGTGGCCAGCGGCGTGCATGCCGGACCGGGCGGCCGCATTGACGCCGAGACGCTGGCCGAGATTTTTGCCCAGGTCGAGGGGCGGCCGATCGCAGCGATGAACGATCTTGCTTGGAGCTGAGCCGTTAGCGGCGGATTGGCACCAATTCGAACTGATGGACATCGGTGCGGCCAATTGCAAACGCACCGGCGCACATGGCCAGATAGAGCCGCCAGCCGCGCAGAAAGCCTTCTTCATAGCCAAGCGCGCGAATGCCTGGGAGCGCCTCGTCGAACCGGACCAGCCACTCGCGGCACGTGCGGGCGTAGCACTGCCCGAACGAGAACATATCGCTGACGGCGAGCCCGGCGCGCTCCGCTTCGTCTTTGAATCGCGACACGGTGGGCAGCATGCCGCCGGGGAAGATGTGGTGGCGGATGTAGTCACTGGACACGCGATAGCTCGGGAACAGTTGCTCGGAAATGCTGATCGTCTGGATCACGGCGGTGCCGTTGGCGGTGAGGCGGTCGCGCAAGGTTTGGAAGTACGTTGACCAGTAACGCTCGCCGACGGCTTCAAACATTTCGATGGAGACGATGGAGGAGAACGTGCCCCCCTGCTTGCGGTAGTCTTGCAGTTTGATATCGGCGGCGTTGCCGACGCGCTCGGTGGCGTAGGCGTGTTGGCGGGGCGAAATGGTGAGGGCGGTCACGCCGTGGCCCTGGTTGATGGCCGCTTCGGTGAAGCCGCCCCAACCGCAGCCGATTTCGAGAACCTCTCCGGAGTTGCCGCTGATGCGCTCCAGAATACGCGCGTATTTGGCCTTTTGCGCGCTTTCAAGATCCGTCTCGGGTTTGGGGAAGATAGCGCTGGAGTACGTCATCGTGGGATCGAGCCAGCGGGAATAGAAATCGTTGCCGACGTCGTAGTGGGCCATGATGTTTTTTTGCGAACCCTTCACGGAGTTGCGGCGGAAGACCCATTCGAGAAGCACGGAGCGGATGCGGTGCAGATATGAGCCCCAGGCGAGACGGCCGAGACCGTCCATGTTGAGCATCAGAACCGTGAGCAGGGCTTCGAGATCGTCGCTGTCCCACCAACCGGCCATGTAGGCATTGCCGAGGCCGATGTCGCCTTCCGCGAGCGTTGCGTTGACGGTGCGCCAGTCCTTGATGTGGATCGTGCCATGCGGGCCCGGTTGCGCTCCGGCGAAATTGTGTTCGATGCCTTCCGGCGTGATGACGGTCAGGGTGCCGGTGCGCATGGCTGTTTCTAGCACGCGCAGGGCCTTCTGGCCGAGGTAGGGGATCGTCGTCATGTCTGCTCCGGAGGCTGGGTCGCCGGCGAACGGCCGAGTGAGGCCGTCACGAGGTCGCCGGGTGGCGTGGGTTTTGAAAAGATCTTGTGGCCGCGCAGATAGAGGCGGGCGGCATGATAGTGGATCAATAGCACCACCTGCAGGGTGGGGAAGGGATGGCGCAGGAAGCTCTTGGCCAGCGCGCGCGACGTCAGCGTTTCGAGGCGGCCGCCGATGGTGGCGGTGAGCGCGCGGGTGCCTTCGCGATATAGGTCGATGCGGATCGAGACACGGTCGGGTTTTTCGATGAAGCGGAAGCGATATTCGCCGTCGGTTGGAAAGAACGGCGAGACGTGGAACACTTTTTCGGCGGTGATCTCTTCGTCGTGGCCGATGGGGGTGCCGTCAGCTTTGCGGCAGAGGTAACAGTGGCGTTCGCCGAAGGTGTTGTTCACCTCGGCGAGGACGGCTGAGAGGGCGCCGTTGCGGTCGTGGCAGAGCCAGAAGCTGACCGGGTTAAATCCGAAGCCGAGCACGCGGGGGAGGGTGATCAGCGTCATCTCGCCGTCGGGCCGGGTGGCGCCGACGCTTTTGAATGCAGCGTTGAGCCAGTCGTTGAAGCCGGAGGTGCGGTCGCCGTAGTCACGATCGTTGAGGGCGAAGAGGCCCCAGCCGTTGCGATTGAGGAAGCGGCGTTTCAGGCGCGGTAGGCTTGCGACTGGGATGTGCAGGTATGTCAGGTTGTGGGCGAGTGTGTAGGGTTTGGGAGTGAAGCGCGCATGGGTGATGCGCGCTTCGAGAAGGCCGCGCGGGATGGGATCGTCGTGAATGCTTTCCGTCGTCGCCGCTAGGCCCATGGGATCGACACTCCCTTGGCTTCAGCGACGCGGACGGCACTCCAGAGGCCATCTTCGTGGAAACCGTTGCGCTGCCAAGCGCCGCAGAACCACAGGCCGCGGTGGCCCTGGATTGCGGGAATTTCGGCCTGTGCGGCGACGGCCTCACGCGAGAAGATGGGGTGGCGGAAAACGTGGCGGTCGATGACCTTGGCGGTGTCGATCTCGCGATCGGGGTTTAAGCTGACGAACACGTCTTCGCCGGGGAGCGACTGGAGTTTGTTCATCCAATAGGTGACAGACACGTCGTTGCCAGTCTCTTGACCTCCGGCCCCGTAGACCCAACTCGCCCAGGCGGCTTTGGCTTTTGGCATGAGGCGGGTGTCGGTGTGGAGGACGCCTTCGTTGTCGCGGAACTGGAATTGTCCGAGGATGCGGCGTTCGTCCGGTGTGGGGTCGGTGATCATGGCGAGAGATGCGTCGGCGTGCGCGGCCAGCACGACCTCGTCGAAGTGATCAGTCTGTCCCTTTGCAGTCACGACTTCAAATCCACCTTGCGTGGCGCGAACCTGCCGAACCGGATCGCCCGTTCTGACTTTTGAGCCGAGACGATCGATGAGCCGGTGGACATACTGTTGGCTGCCCCCGTCGACTGTGCGCCAGCGATGATGCCCATTGACGGACAAAAGTCCATGGTTGTCGAAAAAGCGGACGAAGGTTTTGGCGGGGAAATCAAGCATCTGGCGGGGCGGTGTGCTCCAGATGGCGGCGCCCATTGGGATGAGGAAGCGGTCCTTGAACCAGTCGCCGGTGGCGAGGCGGTCGATGAACTCGCCGAGTGTGGGGTCACCGGGTTCAGCGAGGACCAGCTTGGCTGACCGGAAAAAGCGCATGATGTCGGCGAGCATGCGGAGGTACCGAGGGGAGACCAGGTTCTTCTTTTGCGCGAAGATGCCTTCAAGCGAGCTGGCGCAGAATTCGAGGTCGCCGTCGCCATAGCGCAGGCCGAAGGACATATCGCTGGGCTTGGTTGGTACGGACAGGCTGGCGAAGAGTTTCGTCAGGTGAGGATAGTTGACCTCGTTGTAGACGATGAAGCCGGTGTCAACGGGGAGGGGGCCGCCGGGGCGAGGGACGTCAATGGTGCGGGAATGGCCGCCGGGGCGCGGCTCACCTTCCAGGACGACGACGTCGTTGCTGTTTTTGAGAAGATAGGCGCACGACAGGCCTGAGATGCCTGCCCCCACCACTGCAATGCGCGCCACTGTTTGCCGTCCCCACCAATTCTATATGTTGATCTACGAAATCTATCTCGTAGCGGTTCACGCGGATCCGTTTGCCGTGCGGATGCGTTGAAAAAGTTCGGCTTCTTAGCGAGAGTGTTCAGGCCTTGGATATCCTTATTGCCCTGTTAGCCGGCCTTGCCGTTCTGTCTGTGATGATGGCGGGTGGATACATCTTGGCTATGAAAAGCGGCAACGGGGGTTGGGCAGATACGGTCTGGACCTTCGGGGTGGGGCTTGCCGCCCTTGCAGCCATCGCCGTTCTCGCTGGCCCCGAGCCGCAGCCGCGGCATTGGCTCGTCGCCGCTTTGGCGGCGCTGTGGTCGGGGCGGCTCGGCGTTTACCTTTTTGGGCGGACGCGGGGCAAGTCTGAAGATGCGCGCTATGCGGATCTGAGGCGCGAGTGGGGGGACGATCATCCTCGGCGGTTGTTCTTGTTCTTGCAAGCGCAGGCTGTGGCGGGGGTGCCGCTGTTTGGCGCTATGGCGCTGGCGGCGAACCGGACGGGTCCTCTCGATCTGTTGGATGTTTTGGGTGCGGCTGTGTTGCTGGCGGGCGTGATCGGGACGGGCGTCTCTGATTGGCAGCTGGCACGGTTCAAGGCCGATCCGGCGAACAAGGGGCGTGTCTGTGATGTGGGCTTGTGGAGCCTGTCTCGCCACCCGAACTACTTTTTCGAATTTTTGTCGTGGTGTGCGTGGCCGGTTATTGCGTTCGATCCGGTGGCTTACCCCGTAGGACTCCTAGCATTGCTGGCGCCGGCGCTGATGTATTACCTGTTGCGGCATGTCTCGGGCGTGCCGCCGCTGGAAGCGCATATGGAACGGTCGCGGCCGGAGGCGTTCGCGGCCTACAAGGCGCGGGTGCCGGTGTTTTTTCCGAAGTTGACGTGATCATCCGGCCGTGAAGGGGCCGCTGCCCTGGGAGTGTGTGTGATGACGACGATGCCTCGGTCCGTGATTGTGGGGGCGATCCGCACGGTTGAGAGTGTGCCGCTGCCAGACGGCGTGTTGCGCTTTGGGGTGCAGTCGCTGATCGGGACGCGCGTGCGGCCGCAGGAGGCGAGCGCTGAGATCGACGGAGCGTTTGCGGAGGACATGCGGCGGCGGGCGATTGCGCTGCACGCGGATGCGGCGAACGCGCAGCATTACGAATTGCCGGAAGAGTTTTTCGGGCTGACGCTGGGGCCGCACCGCAAGTATTCGTCCTGCTATTACGCGACGGGGAGTGAGACGCTGGGCGAGGCGGAAGGCGCGGCGCTGGCCATCACGGCGGAGCGGGCGGGGCTTCAGGACGGGCAGCGGATTTTGGAGTTGGGTTGCGGGTGGGGGTCGCTGACGCTGTTCATGGCGGCGCGGTATCCGAACGCTGCGATCACGGCGGTTTCGAACTCGGCCAGCCAGCGGCGGTACATCGAAGAGACGGCGCGCGCGCGGGGTCTTGCAAACGTGCGCGTCATCACCTGCGATATGAATGCCTTTATGCCGGAGGGGCCGTTTGACCGCGTGGTGTCGGTTGAGATGTTCGAGCACATGTCGAACTGGGAGGCGCTATTGGGCAAGGTGCGCTGTGCGTTGGCGCCCGATGGGCGGCTCTTCATTCATGTGTTCTCGCATCGGGCGACGCCGTACCGGTTTGATCACACCGATCCGACGGACTGGATCGGGCAATACTTTTTTACCGGTGGCATCATGCCGAGCGATGGGCTCATCCGGCAGTTTTCCAATCTCGTCGAGGTCGAGGAGGAGTGGCGCTGGAGTGGGACGCACTATGCGCGAACGGCTGCGCAATGGATCGAGAACTTTGATCGCAACGCGGGCGAGATCGATCGCATCTTGCGCGAGGTGTACGGACCGCAGGCCGCGCTTTGGAAGCGGCGCTGGCGGCTCTTTTATTTGGCGACCGAGGGGCTTTTTGGTCACGCCGGCGGGGATGAGTGGGGCGTGAAGCACTACCGGCTGCGCCCCGTGCCTTGATGCCTTAGGCGTTCCCGTACCAGCGGGCGGCGAGGGTGCCGGCCACGGCTGCGGTTGCGGTGAGGAAGGCGCCCCAGGACATGTCCATCACGGTGATGAACGTGGGCCAGACCTTGAGGGTGGCCTGATTGGTCAGATCGTATGTGCCATAGCAGACGAGGCCGAGGAGGGCGCCGTTGAGGGCTGCGATCTGGAGGCTGCCGCCGCTGGCGAGTGCCGGGGAGACGGCGAACCAGACGATGCCGAAAATGTAGAGCAGGTAGAACACAACGGCGGGGGCGAAGCGGATGCCTTCAGGGAGCAGCAATTCGCCGATGTTCTGCCGATAAACATTAATCATCGAGGTCAGCCAGACGCTGTCGACGAGCGCCATGTAGAGGCCGGTGGCGAGGTAGGCGATGACGTACTGCATGGATGACCTGCTGATCGGCTGCGGCTGTATGTCGGAAAGAGTGACTTAACAGGTAAACGGCGTTGTCACTGCATTGGTTCACCTGAATTTACACCCAGGTCATTTCTCCGCCGGAAATTACGAGCACTTTGTCCTGCGGGCTTTCGAGAGCAGGGATCGTCTCAGGGTCGAGGCGCAAAAGGTGCGCGCGCAGGCAGCGGGAAACGCCGCCGTGCGAGGCGATGACCGTGTCGCGGTCGAGGGTCTCGGCCCAGTCGATGGTGCGGCGGAGGAGGTCGGCGTAGCTTTCGCCGCCGATGGGGCGCCAGCGGAAGGGGTCCTGTTCGCGGTCGGCGAGGCCTTGCGGGTCGGTTTGCGGCAGATCGGTCTGGAGCTGGCCTTCCCATGAACCATACGAGAGTTCGATGAGGCGGCGGTCGATGCGGTAGGCCGCAGGGTCGAGACCTAGGGACGTCCGGAGAATTTCCATCGTCTCGCGGGCGCGGCCGAGGGGACTGGCAACGAAGTCGGCACTTTCAATCCCGGGCAAGAAAGCGCGCAGTGCTTCGCCGTTGCGCTGCGATTGGGCGCGGCCATGGTCGTTCAACGGGATGTCGGTTTGGCCCTGGTAACGCCGTTCGGCGTTCCAGTCGGTTTCGCCGTGGCGGACGAAGAAAAGTTTGAGGGCGGGGCGCATGCTGTTTGTTGATGCTGTTGCTGCCCGATCGATACCTCGCTCAGCTGTCGCTTTTGACGACGGAGATGTCGGGTGCGTCTTCGTTCTTCATGCCTTGGACGTGGTAGCCGCTGTCGACGTGGTGAATTTCTCCCGTGACGCCGCGTGCCAGGTCGGAGAGCAGGTAGAGGCCTGCGCCGCCAACGTCTTCGATGGTGACGGTGCGGCGGAGGGGCGAATTGTATTCGTTCCAGCGCAGGATGTAGCGGAAGTCGGATATGCCGGATGCGGCGAGCGTCTTGATGGGACCGGCGGAAATTGCGTTGACGCGGATGCCGGTGCGGCCAAGGTCGGATGCGAGATAGCGGACGGAGGCTTCGAGTGCGGCCTTGGCGACGCCCATGACGTTGTAGTGCGGCATGACTTTTTCGGCGCCATAGTAGGTGAGCGTGATGATCGAGCCGCCATTGGTCATGAGTTTCTCCGCGCGCTGGGCAAGTGCCGTCAGCGAGTAGCAGGAGATGAGCATGGTCTGGGTGAAGTTGGCTTCTGTGGTTTCTACGTAGCGGCCATCGAGTTCGTTCTTGTCGGAGAAGGCGATGGCGTGGACCAGGAAATCGAGGCGGCCCCATTGCTTCTCGATGTCAGCAAAGAGGGCGTCGATGGAGGCCGTGTCGGAGACATCGCAGGGCAGGACGAGGGATGCGCCGAGTTCGGCAGCTAACGGTTCGACGCGCTTTTTGATGGCGTCGCCCTGATACGTGAGGGCGAGTTCCGCGCCTTGGGCGGCCACGGCGCGGGCAATGCCCCAGGCGATCGAGCGATTGTTGGCGATGCCCATGATGAGGCCGCGCTTGCCAGCCATGAGGTTGCCGGTCGGCACGCCGTCACCTGCTCCTGGTTCAGCCATGAGCTTCCCAATTCCTTTTCTCTGTCCGTGTAATTTTGCGGCATCCTACACAAAAGACTTGTGCGGTCCAGTCATCGAACGGGTTATCGCGGATGGACGGGGGCGTTTGCCGTCGCGACTTTGGGAGCTGCGTTTAAAGCTTTGAAAGATATGACTTTTGAGCGCTTGACCGATGGATGCGCCGTGGCGGCGGCCGGCGCGGCCGATCGCCCCGGAGGCTCAGCCGCGGCGGCGATTAACCTTCCAGCGACCAGACCCCGTTGGCGTTCCGGCAGGCGACGCCTTCCGCTTTGCGGGTTTTATCGCCCGTTGTCATCATGACCACGACGTGCCGGCAGACGATGCCTTCGATGTTTTTGAAGGAGGAGGTCGGCTGGACAAGGCCCGAGATGCGGCCGTTGTTGCGATGCCAGACGTAGGTGGCGCCGTCTGCGGTGGCCGAGAGGGCATGTTGCACGCTGGACAGAGCGGCCACTTCATCACCGGCGTCGAGGGTGCGGCCATCATCAGTGGGAGATTTGAGGTCGGCGAATTTGGGCTTTTGACGCTTGCCGGAGGTGCTTGGGCAATCGCAGGACGGGGATCGGGCTTCGTCAGAGAGTGGGGGGCGGGTATCGCCGGCGTAGGAGTCGCTGGCGGAGAGGAAGATCGTGGCGACCATGGCGAACGCGGTTAACGCGCAGGCCGACAGTGACACCAGAGACTGGGTTTCACGCATGACTGAACTCGCAACTCAATACGGGGACACAACAGCAGTCCTGACAGGGACCTTGGGACAATCGTGACTGAACATGGATAAGAAAGGGTCAATGGGCGTTGCGAATTGAGGAGAATCGATCGGATCGGGTGTGGGATTGCGTTAAGAGAACGTGAATGAGGATCAGCCAGGATTGGGCCGCCAAGATCGGGGCGCTAAGATCGCGGCGCACGACACATCAGACGAGGCTGACACATGAGCCAACAGAGCCACGACACCCATAGCGGGGACTTTGCCGACGCGGTCGAGCCGTTTCTGCTGTTTGAGAGTTGGTTCGGGGAGGCGCGCGAGAAGGAAATCAACGATCCCAACGCCATGGCACTTGCGACGGCGGATGCGTCGGGTCTGCCGAACGTCCGCATGGTGCTTCTAAAGGGGCTCGATGGCGCGGGCGTGCCGGGGCGGGGCTTTGTTTTCTACACCAACTTGGAGAGCGCCAAGGGGCAGGAACTGGCCGCCAATCCACAAGCGGCGATCGTCTTTCATTGGAAAAGCTTGTTGAGGCAGGTGCGCGTGCGCGGACTGATCACGCCCGTTTCGGTACAAGAGGCGGATGAGTACTATGCATCGCGGCACCGGACGAGCCGCATCGGGGCTTGGGCGTCGAAGCAATCGCGACCGCTGGAGAGCAGGCTGGCTTTGGAAAAGTCGGTTGCGATCGAGACGGCGCGGTTTGGGATCAGCACGATCCCACGTCCGCCGCACTGGTCGGGGTTTCGGCTGACGCCGCTGGAGATCGAATTCTGGTCGGACCGGCCGTTCCGGCTGCATGACCGGGTCGTGTTCCGGCGCGAGACGGCCGACGCACGCTGGACGAAGACGCGGCTCTATCCGTGAGGCCCCGCATGACAGGGATCAGCCGGCGACGAGGTTGCGGATGGCTTTGACCATGTGGCCGTTGCCGGCGATGATGTCGCCCTTGGCCAGCATTTTGTCGGTGCCTTGCAGGTCGGTGACGATGCCGCCGGCTTCGCGCATGATGACGATGCCGGCTGCCATATCCCATGGCTTCAAGTTGCGTTCCCAGTAGCAATCGAAGCGGCCGGCGGCGGTCCAGGCAAGGTCGAGGGCGGCGGAGCCGGTGCGGCGAATGCCGGCGACTTCGCGCATGGCCGTGGTCATTTCCTTGATGAAGCCCGGGTGACCCGGACGGCCGCGATGGGGAATGCCAGTGGCGACGACGGCATCGCCAATTGTTTTGCGGGCGGCGACGCGGAGGCGGCGCTTTTCATTGAGGAAGGCGCCCTTGCCTTTCTCGGCGGTGAAGAGTTCGTCGGCGATCGGATTGTAGACCAGACCGGCGACAAGCTGGCCGTCGCGTTCCAGACCGATGGAAATCGCGAACATCGGGATGCCATGCAGAAAATTCGTGGTGCCGTCGAGGGGATCGATGATCCAGCGATGAGATTTGTCGGCACCTTCGACTTCGCCGCCTTCTTCCATCAGGAAGCCATACTGCGGGCGGGCTTTGTTCAATTCGCGAAAGATGATTTCTTCCGCCTTGTGGTCGGCGGCGGAGACGAAATTGGCGGGGCCCTTGATCGAGACCTGCAACTGCTCGACCTCGCCGAAATCGCGAACGAGGGCGCGCGCTGCCTTGCGGGCGGCCTGGGTCATGACGTTCATGAGAGCAGAGGCGGGCATGGGATGGCCGGGATGGTCGTCGTTTGAGAATGGACCCCCGCTCTAGCGGAGTGTGAGCTGTTTGTCGCGCCAATCCTGCGCGGCCTTTTGGGCGGTTTTCTTTTCGCTTTCGGCGAGGGCGTCGATGAGCAGGTCGAGTTTTTCATCGGTAATGCCGCCGGCCTTGGCAATGAAACGCCATTTGGCGGCTTCGGCGGGGTTCTTTTGGACGCCGCCGGCGCCTTCTTGGTGAATCCAGGCGAGGCGATTTTGAGCACCGGGAATGCCCTTTTCGGCGGCCGTCTGGAGATATGGGATTGCCCGGCTCTCGTCTTCCTTCAGGCCGAAGCCGCGCATGAGCATGACGGCATATTCGTACTGCGCAGTGACAAGGCCCTGCTTGGCGGCCTTCGACATCCAGCCGGCTGCTTCAAGCGCATTGGCTTCGACGCCGACGCCTTTTTGGTAAAGTGCGGCGAGGTCGAACTGGGCTTGGGCGATGTTCTTTTCAGCGGCGAACTGGATGTGCTTGGCGGCGCGATAGGGGTTTTCGGGCTTGCCGTCGCCCTTCAGGAAAAGAAGGCCGAGATTGTAGTTGGCGAGCGGGTCGCCGGTGGCGGCGGCTTTTTCGTAGAGGCTGGCGGCCGCAGTGCGGTCTTTGCCGATACCGCGGCCTTCGGCCAGCATGTTGCCGAGGGCAAGCATGGCCGGGACATCGCCCAGTTCAGCAGCGCGGGAGTACCAGCGGGCGGCGGTGATGTCATCTTTGCCGACGCCGAGGCCGCCTTCGTAGATGCGCGCAACGAGGGTGTGAGCTTGCGGGTCGCCAAGTGCTGCTTTGCCTTCGGCGAGCGAGAGGGCGGTGAGATACTGGCCCTGGTCGAATGCGATGTAGGCCGCATCGTCGTCGGCTGTTTGGGCGGCGGGTTTTGATGCTGATGCGGGAGGTTGCGGCATGTCGCCTTTGCCGGAAGCAAAGTCTGGGAGTTGAAGTTGCCCGGTGGCGACGAGGACGCCAGCGGCACCAGCACCCGCGCCGACGATCAAGATAAGAGCGAGGACGGCTTTGTTCATGGGGTGGATCTCAGGTCGCCGGCGCGGCGGCGGTTATGGCCGCAGCAAAGGGCGATAATAAGCCTGCGATGCCGGATTTCAGACGTTCTGAGGGAACGCGCACGGCGATAAAGTCGGCGCCCACGCCGGCGAGGTCGTGGGCGTCTTCGGGCGTGTCGATGTCGAAGGCGATGCAGGGGATTTCGAAAATTCCAGACCACCAATCGATCAATTCGAGGCGGCGGTTGCGCGCTGTTTCGCGGTCTTCGACGTGGGAGGGGATGCCGAATGCGATGTAGTCGGCGCCCTCTTCGCCGAGCGTCATGGCGTCGTGGCGCGTGCGGCCGACGTCGATGCCGACGATGAAGCGGGTGCCGAGGATTTCGCGGGCTTCGTGATAGGCAGCGGCTGCGGCCTTGGAGGCGGGGAGGTGGACGCCGTCGGCTTTGACCACGCGGGCGAGGGCAGCGTCGCCACTAATGAGTGTGGCAATACCGATCGCCTGGATCTGTTCGACAGCGGGTGCCAATTCCGGTGCGGCCATCGGGGTTTCGGGGTCGAGTTCAATCACGACGGTCGCGATGAGCGCGAGCCGGGCCGCTTCGGCCGCACAGCGGGCTAAGTCGGGACCGGAGCCCGCGGGGGCTGCAAGCACGAGGACAATCTGGGTGCGAAGCTGCTTCTCAGCCATTGCTGGGATCGGACCTTATTTTTGGGACGGTAAGAGGCAGTTGCGGCGTCCGCCTTTTCTGTGAGCGGGGCCGCAAGGTGCATCGTTGGTGCGTTGCGCGCTATCCGGGCCGATTGAGGCGGAAACGTGGCTTTTGGCGCCCGGCGAAAAGCGGGTACAACGTTGTTCTCCGGACTGGCACTTTCTCACCAAATCGCCATGATCATTCGGGACTTTTGTGCTGCGTTGGAAAAAGTGTCACTACAAGATCAACACGTGCGCAGCCGGAGAACCGCCCCGATGAGCTTTTCGCTTCCGAACCAACTGGTCATTGCGGCCGGGGTGCTGGGCTTCTGCTTGATGGCTGGAGGTGCTGCGGCAACTCCCAATGGCGATCCGCCGGTGATGCCTGCGCGTGAGGCTGTCGCTCCTTCTCCCGCTGTCGCTGTCACTCCTTCTCCCGCTGTCGCGGTGACACTCACGCGTCTCCAAGATCGCGCCTTCGCTGCAGGGTACGCGAAAGACGATATTGCAGCGGCGTTGCAGTTTTATGGCGCGCGTAAAGATCCGCTTTGGATTGCCGGGACTGGCCTCAACGATCGCGCGAAGGCGATGATTGCCGAGATCGGCAAAGCGGACCAGTGGGGATTGGAGGCGAAAGCGTTTTCGCTGCCCGACGCGGCGGCGGCTTTGGCTGATGCTGACGCGCAGGGCGGGGCGGAAGCGCAACTGACATTGGCGGCGCTGACGTATGCGCGGTTCGCCAAGGGCGGACGGGCGCGGCCCTTGTCGATCAGCCAGATGATCGATCTGACGCCACCGGTGCGCGATCCGAACACGGTGCTTACCGATCTGGAGACGAACTCCGATGTGGCCGCGTTCCTCACGGGGTTGCATCCCAAGCATGAGCAGTTTCAGCGGCTGAGAGGGGAGCTCGTGAAGCGGCTCGGGCCTGTGGAGCCGCCGGCGCCCGTGGACGCGGCGCTGCTGGTCAAATTGCCGGCCGATGGCGCCACCATCAAGCCGGGCTCTCTCCATCCTGATATTGCGCTGTTGCGCAAGCGATTAAAGCAGCCGGCGTCGTTCGCGGGCGAGGAGACGCTCTACGACGACAAGCTGGCGGAAGCCGTGAAGGCGTTTCAGACGGCGAAGGGGCTCAAGGTCCACGGGCAATTGAACAAGCGGACGCGGACCGCGCTCAATCGTGAAGGCGATGGCGAAGAAAAGGAGAACCCACGCGATACACAGCGGGTGGTCATCAACATGGAGCGCTGGCGGTGGATGCCGGAGGATCTTGGCCAGATGCATGTCGTCAATAACGTGCCGGAATATGTCACGCGCACGTTCAAGGACGGCAAGGTGATCTTCAAGGAGAAGATCGTCGTGGGCTTGCCCAACTGGCCGACACCGACCTTCTCCGCGGAGATGAAGACAATTGTGTTCAACCCGTCGTGGGGCGTTCCGGACGGCATCAAAGCAAAGGAATTGAAGCCGCGCCTGCAAAAGGCGGGCGGCGGTGGGTTTTTTGATCAGCTTTTTGGTGGCGGCGGCGGCGGTGCTTCGGTCATCCAGGCATATGGCTTTACGGCGTACCGCAACGGTCGGCCGGTTGATCTTAACTCGGTCAACTGGGCGTCGGCAGACTTGCGGCAGTACAGCTTTATTCAGCCGCCGGGCGCGCAAAATCCGTTGGGTTTTGTGAAGTTCATGTTCCCGAATACGCACGATGTTTACATGCACGATACAACGCAGCGGCATCTGTTTGCGCAATCCAAGCGGCCTTATTCGCATGGTTGCATTCGCGTGAACGATCCGATGCGGTTTGCTGAGGTGCTGTTGGAACAGGACAAAGGTTGGGGCGCTGATCGGGCGGCGCAGGCGCGGCGGTCATCGGAGACGGTCACGCTCGACAACCATATCTGGGTCCACAATGTTTATCTGACCATGTGGGCGGAGGATGACGGGAAGATCGTCAACTTCGGCGATGTGTATGGGCTCGACAATCGCGTTTCGCAGGCGATTGGCGGCAGCGGTGTGCGGTCGATCGATACGCGCGAGGCGGATGTGGAAACGGCTTCGATCAGCGATGCGGATGCGGAGGAACAACCCCAGCCGGCGCAAAAGAAGAAGAAGCCGGCAAGCGCTGCAGCGAAGTCGACATCGAAGCCGGTGCAAATGCCGGGGAGCTTCTCGGAGGCCATGTCGGGGTTGGTGGCGAACTAATTAATTGCCCAGGGACGGGACTGTTATCGGGATGGCGTCCGCAACGACATGATGAACTCCGCCAGCGCCGTCATCTCGTCTTGCGTGAGGTGATGGTCTGGCATCATGGGCGGCACGGAGCGGAGCCAATCGATGATGCCGTCCACCGTTTGGTTCGGGCGCTGGGCGACGGCTTGAAAGCCCGGGATTTCGTTGGCGCTCTGCTTTTCGCCTTGGCCGGGGCCCATGTGGCAGGAGGCGCACAGGCGCTTGGCCAACGCATGGCCTTTGCTCGCAGTTTCGTCAGCGTCGGCCTGGAAAGGCGTGTTCACGGCGACCAGAACGGCGGATAGCAGCAGAAGGCGGAACGTTCTCATGCGGGCAGCGTTGCCGATTTCGAACGGGTCATCCTTGCGCCGGATCAAGGTTGCCGTGCCGATTGGGGCGCTTACTATCCGTTCAGTCCGCACAGGAGTACGCCCCATGGCCTTCGAAGATATTCAGGCCGAAATCGCCTCGCTCCTGATCCGCATGAACGGACAGCCTGGCGATATTCACGAGTTGGAACTGATGTTGCGCGAAAAGCTGAACGAATATCGCGCGTTCGGGATGCCGTTGCCGCAGGATCTGGCCGATCTCGAAGCGATGCTCGATCAGAAATTTTCAGAGCCCGACCGGCGCGGGTAGTTGAACAAAACCAACTCTGTTACTGCTCGGCAACAGACTGCTGATTCTGTTTCACCTACAATCCCTTTTTGATGTTTGGTGCGTAGGTGAGCCATGCGCTTCATTCTGATTTGTTTTTATTTCGCCTGTTTTTCACTCTCGGCGTGCGCCACGCTACCGGAAATCGCAGAAGAGCACGTCGAAACAGCGGACGTTGTTCGAAATATAAAATGCGAATTACGGGATGCGGCCTTTGCACGGGAGTTTCCGCACGAATGGTTGCACGATTGGAATGCGGTGGTCTCACTCACGATGCTCGTCAACCATAAAGGCGGTGTGGTGGCAGATGCCAGTCTCACCCATCCGCTCACTCCCGGTCAATTTCTTTTGCCTATCTCTGGCACGGTTAGTGGCGAAGCATCTCGCACCGAAAAAATTGTTTTCAAAGAACGACTCGCAAAGCTTAGGTTGGACGACAAGTTGCTTTGCGCCTCTGGAGACAGGGTGTCAGGCCGGCCACTCCTCGGCGGGTATCTTGGTATTGCCGATCTGCTGGATCGGGGCGCGACCGCAGCGACAGAGGGGCGAATTGTGCCATCTTCTCTCGACTACACGCTCAATTTCAAGGTCGTGCGTTCTGCCAATATTGGGCCTCGGTTCAGCCTCATCCCGATAGGTGGCGATCTGTTGACTGCTGGATTGCGATTGGAGGGAAATCGAGACCAATCACATACCCTAAATATCGTCTTACAGAAAAATCCGGATCCGTGCCCGTTTCCTGAGGTTCAGAAGAAGTTCAATGGTCATTGTCCGACTTTCGTAATGAATTATCCAGCAACCGTCATCGTCGGAAAAGATGGCAACCGTATTATGCGACTGCCCGGAGAATCTGAAGGATTTGAAGAGGTCGTTCCGTCCCGCCCCGCCCCCGCCCCTGCGAATGGCGTTAGCCGTGATGCATCAGATTCGCTCGACCGGGCATTAACGCGAAGCATCCTTCAGGACACATTGGATGAACTCCGGCAACGTGGGTTGAATACCCCCTAGAGGTTGCGCATGCCCCCCCCTTTCTGTAGTGCTGGAGCTGCGAAGCGCCTTAGGCTGCTTTCTCCTGCGTGGCGTCCCACTTTCCGAGAGCAGCGAGGCTGTTCATTTTGGCGCGATGCGTGAACGCGCGCTGGCCGGCGGCGACATTTTCATTTTTGCCGCTCCAAGCCTTGAGGCTTGCTGCCTGTAGGGCGCGGCCGTAGGAGAACGTCAACGCCCAGGGCAGATCGCCGATGGCGTTCATCAGCGAGAGGTGCTCGGTGGCCGCGGCGTCGGACTGGCCGCCCGAGAGGAAGGCGATGCCGGGGACGGTCGCGGGAACGGTGGATTTCAGGCAGCGCACGGTCTTTTCCGCGACTTCGGCGGCGGACGGCTGCTTGGCGCATTTCTGGCCGGCGATGACCATGTTCGGCTTCAGGATCATGCCTTCAAGAGAGACGCGGGCGTCGTAGAGTTCGCGGAAGACGGTGCGCAGCGTCCATTCGGTGACGCGGTAGCATTCGTCGATGTCGTGGGTGCAATAGGCTCCGTCCATCAGCACTTCGGGTTCGACGATGGGGACGATGCCCGCTTCCTGGCAGAGTGCGGCGTAGCGGGCGAGGCCGTGGGCGTTGGCCTTGATGCAATTCCAGGAGGGTAGGCCGTCGGCAATGGTGATGACGCCGCGCCACTTTGCAAAACGGGCCCCCAGTGCGTGGTATTCGGCGAGGCGTTCGCGCAGGCCGTCGAGACCTTCGGTGACGGTTTCGATCTTGCCGGTGGGGCCGGCGAGCGGCTTGGCGCCGGTGTCGACCTTGATGCCGGGGATGGAGCCGGCGGCCTTCATGACGTCGACGAGAGGCGTGCCGTCCTTGGCTTTTTGGCGGATGGTTTCGTCATAGAGGATGACGCCGGAGACATAGTTTGTCATGGCATCGGTGGAGCGGAAGAGCATCTCGCGATAGTCGCGGCGGCTATCCTCGGTGGACGTCAGACCAATCGTGTCGAAACGCTTTTTGATGGTGCCGGAGCTTTCGTCGGCGGCGAGAATGCCTTTGCCGGGCGCGACCATGGCGCTAGCGATATCTTCCAGTCTCTCGGTCATCGGGTCAGCGTCTCCTGGGCAGGATTTGAGAGAATTTCACGGGTCACGGCTTAGCGCTTGCAGCGGCCTCTGCCAAGCCATCGCGGGGCCCTACCTTCCGCCTAAGGCATGTTTTCAGCAGAAAGAGCAACTTTAGGCGCGAAAGGGCGTTATCACCCGATCGCCAGGGGAGAATTGTTCAATGTCCGTTTCGGCCCGTATCATGCGGCTCAGGCGTTTCCTGCGGGACCAGTTGTGGGTTCGGCCCGCGCTGGCCAGTCTATTTTCTATTTTCATGGCAGGCATAGCGTTTTGGGCGGGGCAAATTAGCGACTCCGCCGTCGGCTTGAAAATCGACGAGGACTCCCTCATCACGCTGTTTACGATCTTTGCCTCGAGCATGCTCACGGTGGCCACTTTCACGGTATCGGCCATCGTGACAGCCGCCTCGACGGCGGCCAGTACCACCACGCCTCGCGCGGCCCGGCACGTCGTGTCAGACGGTAAAGCTCAGTTGGTGCTGTCTGCGTTCATCGCTGCATTCATTTATTCTTTCATTGCGATCATTGCGCTTCAGGTCGTGACCTATGGGCCGACGGGGCGCTTCGTTCTTTTCGCCGGTCTCGTCATTCTCGTGGTATTCGTGCTCGTCAGCTTCATCAACTGGATCGATCACGCGATGAAACTCGGGCGGCACTCAACGACAATCGAAAAACTCAGGAGTGCGGCGGTTCAATCGATCACGCCGGAGTCGGCTGGCACATTCGGTGCGGCCGTGGCCGATAGCGGACGGGACACCGGAGGCGCCGGAGTGGTCACAAAAAATTGGGGCTATGTCAGCACGATCGACGTGGAGAAGCTCAACGACGCGGCGACAGAAGCGAATTGTCATATCCGTATTTCCGTGCGTCCTGGAGATTACCTGGGGCCCGGCATGTGTGTTGCGACGGTGCTGCCGGTGGAGGCTCTAACGGACGAACTGACGACGTGCATCGTGGATGCAGTGGACTGTGACACGGAGCGGCATGTCGATATCGATATCCGGTTCAACATCGTCAATCTGACCGAAACGGCCGACAGGGCTCTGTCGCCAGGTGTCAACGATCCGGGCACGGCCATCTATATCCTAAACATTCTCGCCGAAACGATCGCATACTGGTCGAAGGCGGTGCGGTCACCGGATGCTTTGGAGGTCAAATACGCGCGTGTGTCGATGCCGGCGTTAACCGCGCGGGAGATCGTGAATGATGGGTTCACGCCGATCGCCCGCGACGGGGCGGGTGCAGTCGAGGTCGGCGTCCGCCTTCACAAGGTGCTGAATATGTTGGGGGCATTGCCGCACACGGCGCTGAGGGTCGAGGTTGCGCGCATGGCGCAAGTCGCGGCTGAACTCAGCGATGCTGCGCTTGTGTCGCCCGCGCACAAAGCGCTCGTTGCGCGGGCGCGGGTCTTCGATCAGGCGCGGCAGGTATCGGCGCCATAGCGGATTTGCGCAGCGCCGGCCGCTCCGATCAGATCAGCTTGGCCATGGCGACGGCAGTGTCGCTCATGCGGTTGGAGAAGCCCCACTCGTTATCGTACCAGGAGAGCACGCGGACGAGTTTCCCATCCAAGACTTTGGTCTGGTCGAGGTGGAAGATGGACGAGCGGCTGTCGTGATTGAAGTCCATCGACACGTTGGGTTCGTCGGTGATGCCAAGGATGCCCAGCAACGGGCCGCTGGCGGCCTTGCGGATGGCGTCGTTGATTTCGGCGACGGTTGTTTCGTTCCGGGCGATAAATTTGAAATCGACGACGGAGACGTTCGGGGTCGGCACGCGGATGGCGGTGCCGTCGAGGCGGCCGTTCAGTTCGGGTAGCACGAGGCCGACCGCTTTGGCGGCACCGGTCGATGTCGGGATCATCGACAGCGCGGCGGCGCGACCGCGGTAGAGATCCTTGTGCATGGTATCGAGTGTGGGCTGGTCGCCGGTGTAGGAATGGATGGTTGTCATGAAACCCTTGTCGATGCCGACGAGGTCGTTCAGCACCTTGGCGATGGGGGCTAAGCAGTTCGTCGTGCACGACGCGTTGGAGACGACGAGGTGGTCCTTCGTCAGCTTGTCGTGGTTGACGCCGTAGACGACGGTGAGGTCCGCGTTGTCGGCGGGCGCGGAGACGAGCACGCGCTTGGCGCCAGCGGTTAGATGGGCTGAGGCCTTATCCTTCGCCGCGAAGATGCCAGTGCATTCCATGGCGATGTCGACGCCCATGGCGCCGTGGGGAAGTTCGGCGGGATTTTTGATGGCTGTCACCTTGATCGGTCCGTAGCCGACATCGATGGTGTCGCCCGAGACGGTGACCTTGGCTGGGAAGCGGCCGTGGACGCTGTCGTAGCGCAACAGATGCGCGTTGGTTTCGACGGGGCCCAGATCGTTGATGGCGACGACCTGAATATCCGTGCGGCCGCTCTCGACGATGGCGCGCAAAATATTGCGGCCGATGCGTCCAAAACCATTGATCGCGACCTTCACAGCCATCTTCTGCGTCCTTTCGAAATTGGGCGGGGCGTTCGAGCGAGCTTATTCGGTTGAGCCGGTTTCAGTTCAGTCGGTTCAGTTCATGGGGCGGGGCTTGGCGATCACCGCTTCAGGACCTTGTTGCGGCGGCATTAAGTGGAGGCGCCCCCTGCCTGTCAATGCGTCATCGGGAGTAGCCGGGGCGTCATCGGGAGTAGCCGGGCCCCGCGAATTCCGGCGTTCAAAGCTGTGTTGAAGATGGCGGGTGTGGTTTGTTGCACCTGACGCGCTTAAGACCTATGGTTGCCACAGGAAATGGGGAGTGGCCGAGGGCAAAACGTGCCGTTCCCCCAGACATCGATGGGTTAGCCGATGGTTCAACGCGCACGAGAGGCGCGGGCGGGCACAAAACGTGCTTCCGCGCGCAAAGATCTACCATTATCAGCGGTCGCAGCGGCGGAGCCGGCGCAGCGCCTCGCGGTTGTTGAAGCCGAGCGTGATCGCTTAAAAGCGCGGCTGGACGAGGCCGAAGCGCGACTCTCGGAGCTGGAGAAAAGCCGGACGACGGTCGTCAATCGAATCGATTGGTTGATCGACACGCTCGGTACCGCGCTCGAAAAGCGGGCCTGAGGGCCGGCGCGGAATTCGGATGTGGATCGATGCGGAGCGAGGCGGGTCAACCGTCTCGCTCCGTTTTGCCGTTACATCAGAACGCGCAGCAGTTTGCGGCCAGCCAGCGAGTTCAGCTCGCGGCAGTCGATCGTGCCGTCCTTATCGGGATTGGCGCGATGGAAGCGGTGCTTCACGAGGGCCAGCCACTCGTGCATGTCGAGCGTACCGTCGCGGTCGGGATTGAAGCGGGCAAACGACAGGATGCCGACGCGGCCACGGGTTTCCCGCATGTCGAGCGTACCATCGCGATCAGGATTGAGCTTGTGGAACAAGCGGACGGCGGCGCGGCGGGCTTCGCGCCAGTCGATGGTGCCGTCGTGATCTGGGTTGAGGTAGGCCATTTCGGCTTTGCAGTCGCGGTGGCCGGCGAACGCCGGGGCGACGGTCGCGGAGGCGGCGAGGGCGGCTGCGGCCAGAAGGGTGGCGAGTGACATTTTCATTGGGGAAACCTTTAGTTGCTCATGTTTGTTGTAACGGGACCTGAATAGCCCCGGACGGGTCTCAACGCCAATCACGTCCGTGTGCGGCATGGTGACGAGCGTAGATAAGTCCTGACGGCGGGCTCGATTTTTTGGCGCGGTGCGCTTACATTGAGAGTGCTGCGGGGCGCGTCAGGAACACATGAATCTCCAGGGCCTATAAGATCTGCCAGGGAGCTGTCCCTGTCTGGAGCCGTGGTTCCGGACACATGGCGCCCACCTTACTATTGTAGGGACCCGGCGAGATCGACCGTTCCAACGGCTTCCGCGGCACTTCATTTGCCTGCCCTCTCAGTAGGGCTGGACACGCACACTTCATTTGCCAGCCCTCCCAGTAGGGCTGGACACGCTCTAGCGAATGGCGCTTTTCTGGCGCGCATGGATGATTTGAAAGAGCAGAAAAAGGCGCTGCGCGCGACGGCCAAAGCCACGCGCTGCGAGGCGATCAATCGGCACGGCCCCATGGCCGGGATGATGCTGGCGCGCAAGGGTCTCGACGGCATTACGTACCGGTTCGGCTCGTCGGTGGCCTGCTTCTATCCGATGCCCGACGAGTTCGATCCGGTGGCGCTTTACAACAAGCTCGACGCCGACGGGCATCCGTTGGCGCTTCCGGTGATGCAGGGTAAGGGGCAGCCGCTCGTGATGCGGCGCTGGGTGATCGGCGACAAGCTGATTGCTGGGACGTGGGGCATCAAGGAGCCGGGACCGGATGCGCCGGAAGTGCTGCCGGAGATCGTGTTGGTGCCGCTTCTCGCTTTTGACAAACGCGGTTACCGGCTGGGATATGGCGGCGGATTTTATGATCGCACGCTGGAAAAACTGCGGCGCGAAAACCCGAATCTTCTCGCCATCGGGCTCGGGTTCGATGAACTCGAGGTTGACGCGGTTCCGCATGACGATCATGACCAGCGTCTGGACTGGGTTCTGACGCCCGGGCGGACTTTGCGGTGCGGGACCTGAATGCGGCTTCTTTTTATCGGTGACATCGTCGGCAAGGCCGGCCGGAAAGCCGTGGCGGATTTGCTGCCGGGATTGCGCGCGCGTTGGGCGCTCGATTGCGTCGTGATCAACGCTGAAAATTCAGCCGGCGGGTTTGGGATCACGGAAGCGATCCTTGAGGATTTGCTCGATGCGGGGGCCGATGCGGTGACGCTCGGCAATCATGCGTTCGATCAGAAAGACGCGCTCGTTTTCATCAACCGGCAACCGCGCCTCGTGCGTCCGCTCAATTTTCCCAAAGGAACGCCGGGACGCGGAGCAGCGCTGGTGCGATTGAAGAATGGGTCCGACGTGCTCGTGATCAACGCGATGGGGCGCGTGTTCATGACGGAACTCGATTGTCCATTTCGCGCGATCGATAACGAGTTGACGGCGTGTGCGCTGAAGCAGGGCGCGGATGCGATCCTGATTGATTTTCATGCGGAGGCGACGAGCGAAAAGCAGGCGCTGGGCTTATTCGTCGATGGGCGGGCGAGCGTGGTGGTGGGCACGCACACGCATACGCCGACGTCGGACGAGCGCGTGTTGCCGGCAGGCACGGCCTACATGTCGGATGCGGGCATGACGGGGGACTACAATTCGGTGCTCGGCATGGATAGTGAGGAGCCGATCAACCGGTTCTTGACGCGCATTCCGCGCGAGCGGTTCGAACCGTCAAATGGCCCGGGGACGCTCTCGGGGCTGGCGGTGGAGATCGACGATAAGACCGGGCTCGCGCTTTGGGCGCGGGGCGTCAGGATCGGGGGCGTGCTCGCGCCGTCTGCGGCGCTGCCGTGGGATGATGCGGCGGAAGCGAGCGCTTAGCGATCTATACAACTCGCGATGGATGGCGTGGATCGGGTTCGGGGTGGAATTTGAAGTGCGGGCCCCTTGGATAAGCAGGGGGCAAGACCGGCGCGCTTGCGATTTCGTTCATAGAGACTGATGCGACGCACCGGTCTTGCCACGGACGACGGGGGTGGGCCCCCTTTTCGAAGCGTCGGTGCCACCACCCCTGCGCGCATCTCAACACAGGTTGAACGGGGTTCTTACTCCCCCGCCGGCAGCGGTCCCCCAGGCAGGCTGACTCTGCTGGCGCTCCGTTCCGCTCCCCTTCCGCAAACAGGATCCCAGCTCGAGCCTGTGGGGGCGGTGGGGAGGCGGGGATAAGGTTTTTGGGGGGTGGCTACGTCAAAGTTTGAGCACACATTTCCGAACGGTAGTCTCTCGATTGAAGAGCAACAGCTCAAGCGTCAATTTGTTGATGGTGGAAACTATGATCCCGCCCAAGAGACTTTTGGTTGATGGTAATCTTTCCGGGTATGTTCCGGCTTCAGAGACAATGGAGCAGCAAGTCGACGCCGCGTTCGCTTCGGTGAAAGCAATGCGGGGCGAGGTTGTTCAGGTCGAGATTAAGATGTTCCGCCAAGCACTTTCATTCGCGCGTACGTCATCCATGCTTTACAATTCGGGGCTTAAGCGTCCGCCTCGTGATTTTCTTGTAGTCGCTCCGTTCGTTGTGAATACCGCGTTCGCGTTGGAGCTTTATCTGAAGACTCTTGGCCGCCAATATGGTGCGGTACTTCATGGTCACGATCTCTGTGCATTGTTTTCAGAGCTTCCTGTAGGTGCGAAGGACGTTATCGCCAAGCATCTGCAAGACGTTTCTGAGGCTGGCCATGTCAGTTCGTTGCAATGTTTGCACGACGTGCTGCAAAAAGGGCGAAGTGCCTTCGTTGGTTGGCGATATTTATACGAAGACAATTTCAACAGCGAGATCGCGATTCAGCCGTTGATCTCTGCTGTGGAAATTCTTGATCAGTCATGTAGGGCATCCTTTCCCGAAGGCACTTTCAAGTGAAGTAGCGTTTGGTTGGTTCAGGGCTGAGGCGTAGCGCATCGCGCGTCGAAACTTGCTAATATTCGAAGCTAATGAGCATTTCCAGAAGAGGTTCACTTGAAGGTTTTCTATTCCTGGCAAAGCGACTTGGACAGCTCGCGGCACTCTAGTTTCATCCGGTCGGCAATAAAATCCGCGATCGCCGACTGGCCGTCGCTTGAGCTTGAAGATGCTGACCGTCCGGAACTTGACGAAGCAGGAATTGGCCGCGTCGATGCGGAGAGCATCATCGCAGTTATTCTGAAAAAAATCTCTGATGCAGCCGTTGTCGTTGCAGATGTCACGCCGGTAACGGTAGTCGGCAATGACAAACTCACCCCCAATCCCAACGTGCTCTATGAGCTCGGCTATGCCGCAGCCAAACTAGGAAATCGGTTGATTCTTGTTATGAACAACGCACAAGGGTACCGCCCAAAGGATATGCCCTTTGACATCGCCCAGCGGCCTATTATTGCCTACACACTCCCTGCATGCCTATCCCCATAGTTCCGGCGCAATACGTCGGAAATCTGCCGCTCTGACACGGAGAGCGGCATGAGAAGCGACAAGCACGACGATCTGTG